>Ga0153915_10002182_pt1 | contig 17960 bp, 18 predicted proteins | sample Opewatmetagenome_2_FD_107003 | JGI IMG/M metagenome (GOLD analysis project Ga0153915, IMG submission 107003) | Freshwater wetland microbial communities from Ohio, USA - Open water 3 Core 3 Depth 3 metaG | ecosystem: Environmental > Aquatic > Freshwater > Wetlands | place: USA: Ohio, Lake Erie...
CGCTACAAGTTCCGCGGCTCCTCGGGCAAGGTGAATCTGGCGCTGGACGAGCTGCCCAACTTCACCTGCATGCCGGGTGTGGGACCGCACCTGCGCGGCGCGATCTCCGTCAGCCCGAGCGTCGACTACCTGGAGCGCGCCTACGACGACGCCAAGTACGGCGAGTTCTCCCGCCACCCGTACATGGACGTCATCATCCCGTCGATGATCGATCCGCACATGGCGCCGCCCGGCAAGCACGTGATGTCGATCTTCGTGCAGTACGCCCCGTACAACATCACCGGCGGGTGGACCGACGCCAAGCGCGAGGCGTTCGGCGATACCGTCGTCGATACGCTGGCGCGCTACGCGCCGAACTTGAAACAGGCGATTCTCCATCGGCAGGTCATCACCCCCGCCGACATCGAGCGCATCACGGGACTCACCGAGGGGAACATCTTCCAGGGCGAGTTGGCGCTGCATCAGCTGTTCTTCCTGCGCCCGGCGCCGCGCTGGGCGAAATACCGCACGCCGGTCCGCCGGCTGTATCAATGCGGCTCGGGCACGCACCCCGGCGGGGGGATCATGGGGGCGTCGGGACGGCTCGCCGCACTCCAGATCCTCGGGGACGGGCGATGACGCGCGAGCTGGTCATCATCGGCGGCGGCGTGAACGGTCTCGTCACCGCCGCCTATCTCGCGAAAGCCGGTATCCAGGTGCTGGTGCTCGAAGCCCGCAGCACGACCGGCGGCCTCGCCGACACCGAGGAGGTCATGCCCGGCTTCCGGAGCGACGTGGCGGGACTCGACGCCGGCTGGCTCCTTCCCGATATCGCCGACCACTTGAAGCTCGGTGCCGCCGGCTTGGAGCTGGTGGTTCCCGAGGCGAGCGTCTTCAGCCCCCAGCCGGACGGCCGCTCGCTGACGTTGTGGACCGACCCGGCCCGGACCGCCGAGGACATCGCCCACTTCTCCACCGAGGATGCCCAACGCTGGCCCGACTTCACCGCGCAGCTCGCCCGCTTCGCCCGCGTGCTGGAGGCGGTGTACGCCGCCACCCCGCCGCGCATCCCCGACGCGCGCGGCCGGGACTTCGCGACGCTGCTCGGCCTGGGCCGCCGGCTGCGCCGGCTGGGACGGCGCGAGATGGTGGAATTCCTGCGCGTGGCGCCGATGTCCGTGGCGGAATGGCTCGATGACTGGTTCGCCACCGATGCCCTCAAGGGCGCCGTCGGGGCGGGCGGCGTCACCCGCATCCTGCAGGGTCCGCGCTCGGCGGGCACCGCGTTCCTGCTGCTCCATCATCATGTCGGCCGTCCGGCGGGAGCGGTGCGCGGCGCGCAGCTCGTGAAAGGCGGGCTTGGGAAGTTGGCGCAGATCCTCGCGGACGTGGCGAAGGGATTCGGCGCCGAGATCCGGACGGCGGCGCCGGTGCGCGAGATCGTGGTGAGGGACGGGCGAGCCATCGGCGTCGCCCTGGAAACGGGCGAGCACATTGCCGCACGCCGAGTGGTGTCGAGCGCCGACCCCCGCCGTACGATGTGCGGGCTCGTGCCGGCCGCGCACCTGGACCCCGAGTTCGTGCGCGCGGTCAACAACATCCGCTACCGTGGCGCCGTGGCGACGGTGCATCTGGGGCTCGCCGACCTGCCGCGATTCACGTCGCGTCCCGCCGACGGGGCGTTGCGCGGAGCGATCACCGTCGCCCCCAGCCTCGACTACCTGGAGCGCGCGTACGACGACGCGAAGTACGGCGGCGTCTCGCGCGAGCCATTCCTCGAGGCCCGCATCCCACCGCTCCTCGATCCAAGCCTCGCTCCGCCCCGGCAGCACCTGATGACCGTCCAGGTGCAGTACGCCCCCTATCATCTCCGGACCGGCGCCTGGGACGCCGCGGCCCGCGACCGTCTCGCCGATTCGGTCGTAGCCACCCTCGGTGCCTACGCGCCGAACCTGCGCGCCAGCGTGCTGGCGCGCCACGTCGTGACCCCGAAGGACCTCGAGGAGCGCTTCGGGCTCACCGAAGGCCATCCCTACCATGGGGAAATGACGCTCGACCAGATCGTGTTCATGCGGCCGGTGGCCGGATGGGCGCGCTACCGGACGCCGATCAAGGGCCTGTTCCTGTGCGGTGCGGGCACCCATCCGGGCGGTGGTCTCGCGGGAGCGCCTGGCCGCAATGCCGCGCGGGAGCTGTTGCTGAAGGAGGCCCGCCGATGAGCGCCTTCGTGAAGACCGTCGACTCCTATCGCCCGGGCGCGCAGACGATGCCCGGGCGCTACTACACCGCCCCCGAGATCCTCGCGGAGGAGCAGGAGAAGATCTTCGCGCGCCACTGGATCTCGATCGGCCGCTCGACCGACTTCGCCGGGCCCGGTGCGTACCGCCTCGTGGACATCGCGGGTGAGTCCCTCATCGTACTGCGCGAGCAGCATGGCGTGCTGCGCGCCTTCTACAATATCTGCCGCCACCGGGGCACCCGGCTCTGCACCACGATTTCCGGCAAGCTGTCCGAAACGATCCAATGCCCCTACCATGCCTGGACCTACGCCCTGGACGGCCGGCTGATCGGCGCTCCCCACATGAACGAGGTGGAGGGATTCGAGAAGCGGGACTATCCCCTCCACGCGGCCGCCCTAGCCGAGTGGGAGGGATTCGTGTTCGTGACTCTGGCGGCCGATCCGCCGCCATTCGCCGCGTCGTTCGCCCCGCTGCTCGAGCGCTTCCGTCGATACCAGCTGCCCCGGCTGCGGACGGTGCGCCGCATCGAGTACGAGGTGCACGCCAACTGGAAGCTGATCATGCAGAACTACTCGGAGTGCCTGCACTGCCCCACTATCCACCCCGAGCTCAGCACCAAACTGCCCTACACGAGCGGCGCCAACGACCTCGTCGAAGGACCGTTCCTTGGTGGGTACATGGAGATCAAGGCGCCCAATCAGAGTGCCACTATGACCGGACAGGCCTGCGGCCTGCCCTTGGGGGAGCTCTCTGCCGACGACCAGCGGCGGGCGTTCTACTACACGCTGTTTCCCACCATGATGCTCAGCCTGCACCCCGACTACGCCGTCTATTACACGGTGTGGCCGGTGGGACCGGCGGAGAGCCGCGTGGTCTGCGAGTGGCTGGTGCACCCCGATTCTCCGGCCAGCCCGGGCTACAACATCGCCGACGCCGAGGAGTTCTGGGACCGCACCAACCGGCAGGACTGGGACATCTGCGAGCGCAGCCAGCTTGGAGTGGCGTCGCGCCGCTATGCGCCCGGGCCGTATTCCCCGCGCGAGAGCGTGCCGGCCGCCTGGGATCGCGAGTACCTGCGGCAGCTCGGACGTCTCGCCGAGTAGCTGGGCTTCAGGCTCCGCCCGCCGCTCGTTCCGCCGGGTCCTGGCGATAGAACCCCTTGAGCTCCGCATACAGGTCGGGATAGCGCCGCCGCAGCTCCTCCGGGTTTCCGAAGAACGTCTCGGTCGCCACCGCGAAGAACTCGGCACGGTTGGTCGCGCCGTACGCGTTCAGCACATCAGCCACACCGTCCTCCGCCGAGCGCCGCAGCTCGTCGAACCGCTGCTGCAGCACCCGCGCCCAGGTGCGGGTGGTGGAGGGAGCCTCGAGCAGCGGTGTGCCGTCCACAAATCCGTCTTCGCGGTCCAGCTCGTGGGCGAACTCGTGCAGTACGACGTTCTGCCCTTCCCCCGCGTCCGACGCCCCATGGAGCGAACTGTCCCAGGCGAGCACGACCGCGCCGCTGACGTGCTCACCCAGCAGCGGCTCCGGATGCGGAATCACGCCGACGTACATCCGGCCGTCGATCACCGGGCTCCGCCGCAGGAACGTGCTCGGATAGAGGATGATGCTGCGCACCCCCGGATAGCAGCCGGCATCAAGATGCAGGATCAGCAGACACGCCTGGGCGGCGACGATGATCTTCATTTCATCAGTGACCTCGAGGCCGCCGCCACCCTCGAAGTGTTTCTCGCGCAGGAACGTCTCGACCAGCTCGAACAGCCGGTCCCATTCTTCGGGGGTCAGCCGCCGCACCAGGGGCAGGCGCGCCTCGAGCAGCGCCCGCCACTGCTCCGGAGCGCGAACGCGCGGCGCCTTGCGGGCCGGCGGCCTCCAGCGCCGCACCAGCGCCCATCCGGCGACCAGGCACAGCACCAGGACCGCCGCGACGACCGCGGGGATGGCAATCGCTTCCATCAGCGCGAGGCGATCAACCCGGCACTCAGCGGGCGGCCCCTCCTGGGGCGGAGAACACCCGCGCCATAGAGCGCAGCAGCTGCCCATCGGGCGAGCCCCCATCGGGTGCTTCGGCGAGCACGACCGCCAGTCGGCGCCGCAGCAGCGGGTCCCGGTAGGCCTGGGCGGCGAACTGCAGCGTGATCGGTATGAACCAGGACGCCTGACGCGCACCCGCCCCGGCGCGCGCCACCGCGGCGTACTGCTCGAACAGGCCCAGCAGAAAGGCGCTCTTCGAGGGGAACTGGCGGTAGATCGCCCCTTTCGTGAACCCGGCGACCCGGGCGACGTCGTCTAAGGTGGCGAGATCGAAGCCGCGGTCGGCGAAGACCTTCAGGCCCGCCTCAACGAGCAGGCTGCGAGTTTCCGCTTTGCGTCTTTGCCGTATGGAACCCATACGTATCTAAGATACGAGTGGGTATCTAGAAGTGCAAATCACACCGCTGCACCGGCACCGTCGGGTACCTGCGAGTATCCGAACGCCGCCGTTCGTGACAACCGGGACCGACACGCGAACATAACGGCGGTACCGGCGAGTATCTGCGATACTCATGCGTAGCATCTCGTCCGGCTTGACTCGACTCCATCCCGGTCTAGGTTTGGCTCTCGGCGCGGCCAGTGAGGCCGTGTCGTCGCAACTTCCGGAGACTGGCTGATGCCGTACATCATCGTCGAGCCGTGCATCAACGTCAAAGACCGCTCCTGCGTGGATGTCTGTCCGGTGGACTGCATCTACGAAGGAGAGGACCAGCTCTACATCCACCCCGACGAATGCATCGACTGCGGGGCGTGCGAGCCGGAATGCCCGGTCACGGCGATCTTCCCCGAGGAGGATGTGCCGCCGCAATGGAAGTCCTTCATTGCCAAGAACCGCGACGTGTTTCAGGGCGACAACCCGCCCGGGAAGCCCTCGCCGGAGCGCGGCGCGAAATAAGCCGGCCCTACAACCCAGCCAGGAACTCCCGCACCGCCCGGGTGACCCGATCGGGTTGTTCCAGCGGCGCGAGGTGCCCCGCACCCGCCACCTCGATGTAGCGCCCCTGTGGAATCCGCTGCGCCATCGCCCGGGCTGGCCCCGGTGGCGTCACCGCATCCTCCGCCCCACAGAGCACCAGAGTCGGCACGCGAATCCCGCCCAGGAGAGACGTCGCATCGGGTCGGTCCCGCATCGCGCGCAGCGCACCCACCACACCTGCGGTCGGCTGGCGCAGCATCATGGCACGCACCTGCTCGGTGAGCGACGGATTCCCGGTGCGGCTGGTCACGCCCAGCAGCTTCGGCAGCAACAGCCCGGCGAGCGCATCCGGCCCTTCCCGTTGGGCCAGGGCAGCGTGCTCGTCCCGGCTGTGTTTTCCTTCGGGAGTATCGGCTTCGCTCCTGGTGTCGCACAGGATCAAGGCGCGCACCAGCTGGGGATAGCGACGGAGGAATTCGAAGACAACATAGCCGCCCATCGAGAACCCGCAGCACACGAGGGTCGCGACATCAAGCGCGGTGCAGATCCGCTGGAGATCCTCCGCATAGCGCCCCATGCTATACCCGTCCGCCGGCGCGTCTGAAGCACCCGCGCCCCGCAGGTCCGGCGCGATACAGCGCCAGCCGCTCACACCACCAAGCTGATGACTCCACATCCCGTGGTCGAACGGGAACCCGTGCACCAGCAGCAGCGCCGGCCCTTCGCCCCGCACCTCCACGGCGAGCGTCGCTCCGTCTCCGGGAACCCGCAGCAGCGTCGTCACGGCCCAACCATATGCTCCGCGTCTCGGGGCCGCGAGGCTATCTTTGCCACATGCGCGTACCGACCGATTACATCCGACATGCCGCGCGCGCCGCCCGCAAGTGCGCCGGCGACCCGCTGGGTGGGGCCCCGCAACCACCGGACCCCGAGTTCTACAAGACCCTCGCCAAAGCGCTCGAAGAGATCGCCGGCGGCCTGGAACAGCTGGGTAAGGGAGAAGAGTGAGCGGCTACCGTTACGTCGATACGGCTGCCGCGCTCAACGACGTGGTCGCGGCGGCCCGGGCGGAGCCGCTCGTGGCCGTCGATACGGAAGCCGCGAGTTTCCATCGCTACATCGATCGCGTGTACCTCATCCAGCTGTCCACACGCGCCGCCACCGCGATCATCGACCCCCTCGCCGTCGCCGACCTCGCTCCCCTGGGCGCCCTGCTCGCCGAACCCCGCGTCGAGAAGGTGTTTCACGACGCCGACTACGATTTGCGGATTCTCGATCGCGACTATCGCGTCCGGGCCCGACACCTGTTCGACACCCGGATTGCGGCGCAGCTGCTCGGCGAGCCCGCTATCGGCCTTGCCGCCCTGCTGGAGAAGTTCGCCGGCGTGCGGCTCACCAAGACGCATCAGCGCGCCGATTGGTCGCAGCGCCCCCTGTCCGCGGCGATGCTCGACTACGCCGCGGACGACACCCGTCATCTTCCCGCGTTGCGCGATGCCTTGCGGGCGCAGCTCCAGGCGGCCAGCCGGCTGGCCTGGGCGGAGGAGGAGTTCCTGTGGTTGGAGAACCTGCGCTGGACCGGCCCGGGTGGGGTCAATGGGGGTGAGGCGTATCTGCGGATCAAAGGGGCGAAGGCGCTCCACCCGCGGCAGTTGGCCGCGCTCCGCGAGCTCGTCGCCTGGCGCGACGGGGTCGCCGCCGAGCGCGACACCGCGCTGTTCCGCATCATCGGGAATGAAGCGCTCCTCGCGGTGAGTCAAGCGCTCCCGCGGTCGGCCGATGCGCTGAGTGGCATTCGCGGCCTGCCGGCGAGTCTCGCCCGGCGCTATGGCCCCGCGCTCGTGACCGCCGTGGGTCGGGCCCTGCTCCTGCCGGAGCACGAGCTGCCGAAGCGGGAGCGTGGACCCCGGGTCGCGCGGGATCCGGAGCTCGAGACGCGGGTGGAACGCCTCAAGACGGCTCGCAACGCCGTCGCACAGCAGCTCGCCATCGATCCCGGTGTGCTGTGCGGCAAATCGACACTCGAAGTGATCGCACGCGCCCGGCCCGGCGACCGGGACTCTCTGGCGGAGGTCGGTGACTTGCGCCGGTGGCAGGTGGAGGTGTTGGGGGAGGCGTTGCTGCAGGCGCTGCAGTGAGGGACGGTCAGAACCCCATCATGGCCCGGATCTTCGGATCGATCTTCTCCGGCGTCCAGTAGGGCTCCCACACGATCTCGATATCGACGTCCTTCACGCCGTCCAGCGTCCGCACCGCCTTGTGAATGTCGTTCATGATCTGCGGACCGGCCGGGCACCCGGGCGAAGTCAGCGTCATGCGGATATGGACGTTACCGTCGTCCAGCTCCACGTCATAGACCAGCCCCAGGTCCATGATGTTGAGGTTCAGCTCCGGATCCTTGACCGAGCGCAGCGCGGTTCGGACCGCGCCCTCCAATGTGGTTTCCGTCGTCACACCGGTTTCCTCCCTCCGCCAATCTGCTCAGGAAGCTCGCTCGCCGGGAGCCCCCGCACCGCGCAGCGGCGGCTGCGAGCGACCCGCGCATACACGCGCCGCGCCAACGGCCGCACGCCCGGCAGGGCGAACCCCCAGGCCCACCACCGCTTCCCCGGCAACAATCGCCCCAGCTCCGGCACCGCGTCCGCACCGGCGAAGACACGGCCGTCGGGCAGGATGAGGTGCATCGCCGCGGCGAGCGCCGGCAAGGGGAGTTCGAACCGGCGCACCGCGCCTTCGTCCTGAAACGGGATGTAGCGCAGCCGATGTTCCCGGTCCCAGCGGCGCAGCCGCTCGACCGCGCGCAGGCACAGTCCGCACTCACCATCGTAGATGAGCGTTGGCGCGTCAGTTCGCACGGGCATCGATCGCCGCGGCAGCGACGTCCGCAAGGCGGCCACGCACGCCCTTGACCACGGTGAAGGGCTCGCGGCTGCGCGGCGCGAACGCGCGGTTGGCCAGCAGCACGACGAACACGCCCCGGTCCGGGTCGATCCAGAGCGACGTCCCGGTCCATCCCGTGTGCCCCACGCTGTGAGGCCCGAACCGGCTCCCCGCGCTGCTCACACGCTCCCCGGTGGGCAGCGCTTGCCAGCCGAGCGCCCGCGCTTCCGTGCCCGGGCCGAAGTACACCGCTCGCGTGGTGAATGCCCGGATCGTCTCGGCGCGCACCAGCCGCCGCCCGTCTCCCGCGGTGCCCCCGCGCAAGACGAATTGCGCGAAGCGCGCCATGTCGCGCGCGGTACTGAACACACCGGCGTTCCCCGACACGCCTCCCAGTTTGGCCGCGGATGGATCGTTCACGACTCCCGCCACGGGGTGACCGTGCCAGACTCCGGTCGGCGCAGTGCGCCGGAGCGCGCCGCCGCCGGGCCGGTAGCGCGTCTCCGTCATCCCGAGGGGTTGGAAGACCTCCCGCGTTACAAACGCGTCCAGCGCGTCCCCGCTGGTGCGGCGAACGATCTCTCCCAGCAGCAAGGCATTCACGTCGCTGTAGACGACGCGTGATCCCGGGGTGAACCGCGGCGTCTCCGCGTAGGCGAGCCGCAGCAGCGCCCCCGCATCCCGGGCGCCGCGGATCGCCGCGAGTGGCAGGTCGGCGCGCAGCCCGGAGGTGTGCGTCAGCAGCTGCCGGACCGTAATGGCCCCGGTGCCCGGACCGGTGAATTCCGGCACGTACCGCGCGACCGGCGCATCGAGCTCGAGCCGGCCGCGGTCCACGAGGACCATCACCGCCGTGGTCGTGGCGACGACCTTGGTGAGCGAGGCCAGGTCGTACAGGGTGCTGTCGGGATCGGCGGCGGCGCTCTGCGCCGACCAGGTGAGACGGCCGTAGCCCTTGAGGTACAGCAGCGAATCGGCCGTGCCGACGGCGAGCACTGCGCCGGGGTACGCGCCGAGGCGAATGCCATCCCGGACGATCGGATCATAGCTGGCCGCTGCCTGCAGCAGCACGAGCAGGGCTAGCACCAGACTCCCGGGATGTGGCGTCCGCACGAGGGACAGCGGCCGTCGGCGCCCACCCGCTGCCGCCGGATCGTATAGCCGCTCCGCTCGATCAGGAGCTCCCCGCAGTCGGGACACCAGGTGTGCTCCCAGCGGCCCACGCGGCCGGGGAGATTGCCGGCGTAGATGAAGCGCAGCCCTGCCTGCGCGCCGATCTCGCAGGCCTGCTCGAGCGTCGCCACGGACGTGTTGGCGGCGTCGGCCATCTTGTAGTCCTGGTGGAACGCCGTCACATGCCACGGGATCTCGGGCGAAACGGACGCGATGTACTCGGCGGCAGCCCGGAGTTGGCCCTCGTCGTCGTTGAAGCCCGGGACCACGAGGGTCACGATCTCCAGCCAGAACCCGCGCTCGTAGACGAGCCGGATGGCATCGAGCACGTGCTGCAGCACGCCGCCCAACTCCCGATAGCGCCGATCGCTCATGGCCTTGAGGTCGATCTTGTAGCAGTCGGTCCACGGTCTGATGTAGTCGAGTACTTCCGGCGTGCAGTTCCCGTTCGAGATGAAGGCGGTGCGGAGACCGGCGGCACGCGCGCTCCGGAACACGTCCACCGCCCACTCGGCCGTGATCAACGGCTCGTTGTAGGACGAGCCCACCATGCGGGCGCCCCGCCGGCGGGCGAGGGTCACCAGGTCGTCCGCCGTCACGTCGGTGGGCGATACCCCTGCCGTCTCGTCGCGGAGCGCCTGCGAAGTGAGCCAGTTCTGGCAGTACCCGCAGTGGAAGTCGCAGCCCAGCATCCCGAAGGTGAGGGTGTCGCTCCCGGGCAGGCAATGGAAGAAGGGCTTCTTCTCCGTGGGGTCGCACTGCAACGCGGCCACGTACCCGGCGGGCACGTACAGCGTACCGTCCCGGTTGTAGCGCACTTTGCAGATCCCGCGGCGTCCAGGTTTGACCAGACAGCGGTGGCCGCAGGCGACGCAGCGTACCGCCCCGTCCGGCAGCGGCTGCACGAGCGCTCCGGGGCGGGCGCGGGCATCGAGCTGTTGGGCGAGCGTCGCCGCCCCGCCATCAGGGGCGGCATTGGTCAGCAGGGAAACGACGCGGCGCATCTCCTACCGCAGGCTGCCGGGGGCGAGGTCGTAGAGCAGCTGGGCCGTCCGGATATCGCGCGGGGAGAGATCCCGCACGACCGCTTTGGCGAACATCAGGTCGGTGGAATCGGGCGAGTGGTCGAGGCCGATCAGGTGGCCGATCTCGTGGAGCGCGACGACCCGCACGTCATCGGGAGCCAGCGGGTGTCCGCGCGGGTCGAAGGTCGCGATGGTCACCTGCGCCGTCCGCAAGTGGCCGTCGCGATCCCACTCGAGGTCGGTTTCCCCGGTCCGATCGATGTCGAACCGCGTGCGCCAGGCAAAACGGACCTCGGCATCCAGGGAATCGGTGGTCAGGTCGAACCGCACGGGCACGCCGGTTTGCGCCCACCGGGCGAACGCGTCGCGGACCGCCTCGAGAAAGGCGGGGCGGAAATTGGCGATCGTGTCCCCGGTGAGATGCACCCGCACCGGCCGGCCGACGCGGTCGTCCCAGCGATGCAGCATCGAATCGCTCGACTCGGCGACGATGACCGAGAGATAGGTCAGGGGATAGCTCGCCCGGATACGCCGCCGGATTTCGGCGCGCGCCAGGAGGTCGAAGTAGCTCGGCCCGCTCGTCTCCGCGCTCGCGATTTCGGTGCCCGACTGGCTGCGCGTCGGCGCCGCCGTGGGCGGCGGCGCGGTGTCCGCCGACGCCGCCGGGGGGGGGGCCGGCGGCGGTGTGCGGTCTCCCCGCAACAGGTCCCAGCCGACCGCCAGGACCATCAAGCCGATGAGTGCACCGACGAGCCGTGTGCGCTGCTGTTGCTCCATGATCGCAATATGCTCAGCGGCGGAGCGGCGCCGCTAGCTTTGCCTCCACGCGCGGTCTATGATTGTGGCCTGCTTATGGTTGGACCCTGAGTGATCGCACTCCCTGCCCGCCTGCTCATCCGGTTTCGCTGGGTGGTGATCTCGGCGTGGGTGGCGCTGGCGACGCTGCTCGTCCCGCGGGCCGCGCACGTCCAGCGGGTGTTGGCCGTCCGCGGTGGTCCGGAGCGCCCCAGCGAATCGACGCGCGCCTCCAACCTGATCGACCAGGCGTTTCCGAGCCCGTTCGCCGAGTACTTGGCCATCGTGGTGCACGGACCCGTGCCCGTGACCAACAGCCGCTATGTCGCCGTCCTGGACACGCTGTCCGCCGCGGCGGCCCGCGACCCATTCGTGCGCCAAGTGGTCTCGACCCGGACGGTCACGGACTCCGTATTCGTGAGCGCTGATCGCCGGACCACCTTCCTGCTCGCCGCCCTGGCGCGCGACCAGACGGGCGACATCACCAAGGATTTCGTCCCGGAGCTGCGCGACAGTCTTCGGGCCTCGATGAGCCGCCTGCCCGCCGGCGAGGGGTTCGACGTGATGGTGACCGGGAGCGCGGCGTTGGATCACGACGTGCGCTCGATCAGCGCCGAGGACACGACGGCGGGCGAGCGTCGCGTGCTGCCGCTGACGTTGCTCGTCCTGGTGCTGGCGTTCGGCGCGCTCGTCGCGGCGACGCTCCCGGTGATGGTGGGGCTGCTGGCTATCACCATCGCCCTTGGGCTGCTCACGGTGCTGGCGCATTTCTGGACGATGTCGGTGTTCGTCCTGAACATCACGACGATGGTCGGGCTGGGCGTCGGCATCGACTACTCGCTGCTCATCGTCACGCGCTTCCGTGAGGAGCTGAACCGCGGTCTGTCGCCGGTGGACGCGGCGATTCGAACCATCCGCACCGCGGGCTCCGCCGTCATGACGTCCGGGCTGATCGTCGTCGTCGGCTTCGCCGCGCTCATTACGACGCCGCTCATCGAGACGCGGTCGGTCGGCATCGGCGGGCTGCTCGTGGTGGGAACCGCAGTGCTGCTGGCCACCACGTTCCTTCCCGCGACCCTGACGCTCCTGGGACGCGACATCGATCGGCCGCGTTGGCTCGCTCGACCCCTGGCCCGGATTCACGCCCCGACCGGCTGGGAGCGGTGGGCGCGCTGGCTCGGCCACCGGCCCTGGCGCGCCATCGCCATCGGTGCAAGCGTCGTTCTTCTTCTGATGCTGCCGCTGACGCAAATCCGGATCGGGCTCCCGGCCCGCAACTGGTTTCCGCTCGGTTCCGAATCGGGCCAGGGCCTCGCGCTGCTCCGCGGCATGGGAGCCAACGGCCTGATCCTCCCTACCCGAGTCGTGGTGCAGTTGCCGGAGGGTGGGTCCGCGCTGCGCGGGCCCTGGCTGTTCGGGCTCAAGGTGCTCACCGATTCGCTGCGCCACGATCCCCGCGTCAAGGACGTCCGTGGCGTCGCCTCGCTCAAGGCGAACATGTCGTCGTTTCAACTGGCCGTGTTCTACAGCGACCCCACGGGGGTTCGGGCCCGGTACCCCAAGTTCTTCGACGCCTATCTGAGCGCGGACAACCGTACGACCCTCGTCGACGTCATCGCGGCCGACAGCGTCTCTCTGACCGGCATGATGGATCTCACCCGGCGCGCCCGCGCCCTGGCGACCCACGGTGTGCGCGGGCTGGGCGGCGCACAGATCCTCGTCGGCGGCTTCGCCGCAGCCAGCGTCGACCTGCAGGACGACCTGCTACGTCGCTTCCCCGGCGTCGTGATGCTGGTGCTCGGCGTCACGGCCTTGATGCTGTTGGTCGCGTTCCGGTCACTGCTGGTGCCGCTCAAGGCGGTGCTGCTCAACTGTCTCTCGGTCGGCGCCGCGTTCGGCGTCACGGTGCTCGTGTTTCAGCACGGGTACGGCGGTGGCCTGTTCGGTCTGGAAGGGCCTACGGAGGCGATCTTCGTCGTCGTGCCGGTGCTCGTCTTCGCCACCGTGTTCGGGTTGTCGATGGACTACGAGGTGTTCCTGCTGACGCGCGTGAAAGAGGTCTTCGACAAGACGGGGCGCAACGATCACGCGACAATGGAAGGGTTGTCGATGACGGCGTCGACGATCACCTTCGCCGCCGCCATCATGATCATCGTCTTCGGGGTGTTCGCCTTCGCCAGGGTCCTGGCGGTGCAGTTCCTGGGATTCGGGCTCGCCGTGGCGGTGTTGCTGGATGCGACCCTGATCCGCATGATCCTCGTGCCGGCGATCATGCACATCGCGGGTCGCTGGAACTGGTGGCCCGGGGTGCGGGCCCCGCGAGGCGAGCGCTAGGGCCGGCCTTCGTCCACGGCGTCGAGCCGCTCGAGCCGCGACCCCCAGACGTCCCAGTGCCACGCTGGCGTGCGCCGGCCGGTGCGGGGGTCCTTGAGCGGCTTGTACTGCAGCCAGTCCGCGTGAAAGCCAAGACGGCGACCCACGGCGAGGAGCCGGTCGCGGTCGGCGCTGACGAGGTGCACCATCGGCTCTCCCCGCAGCCGCCAGCGATGAAGCCAAACGCCGCCGTCGAGGGCGAAGCACATCCCCTCGCGGCGGCGCGTGAACTCCTGCCAGGTGCCGTTCAGTTGCAGCTGATCCGGCCCTCGACGGTCGCGGTGCCCACCGGAGAAGCACTCCCGTAGAACAGATAGCACTTCTTGGTCGAGATGCCGTGCGACGCGGTGGCCGACCAGCCGCCGCCCGTGGCCTCGTTGATCGTGATGGTCACGCCGCTGGACGGCTGCCAGCCGTTCAGCGCGGCCTGGTTCGTCGTGTAGTACAGGCTGTCGAACAGGAACGCCTCTTGAGCCGTTGCCAGGTTCCGCAAATCGGACTTCATGGAGGCGAGATAGGCCTTCTCTTTCGTGTTGCCGAACTTCGGGATCGCGATGGACGCGAGGATCCCGATGATCACAACCACGATCAGAAGCTCGATGAGTGTAAAACCACGGGCCGACTTCACTGCTAGACCCTCCACGCCTCAGGATGCGCCCGCACCCCTCTCCAGGATGGATGCATGTCGCGCGTAGGACCGGTTCACGCAAGACCTGTGCTCAGCCCTTAGCATCGACCCAATTCATTCCCGTGCCTACACTTACGACGAGCGGCACGCGCAGCTTGGCGGCGCTTTCCATATGGCGTTTTACCAGTTCTTTGGCGACTGCATCCTCTCCTGTGGGCACTTCCAGCACCAGCTCATCGTGCACCTGAAGCAGCAGCCGGGTCGCAAGCCGCTCCGTGTGCAACGACTGGTGGATCCGGATCATGGCCACCTTGATGAGATCCGCCGCTGATCCCTGGAGCGGGGAGTTCGTTGCCGTCCGCTCACCGAACGCCCGAATGTTGAAGTTCTTGTCCTTGAGCTCGGGGATGTAGCGGCGCCGCCCGTAGATGGTCTCGACGTACCCCCGCTCCCGAGCCTCGAGAACGGTGCGATCGAGCCACGCCCGCACCCCGGCGAACCGCTCGAAGTACTGGCGGATGAACGCCTTCGCTTCGTCCTGGCTGATGCCGAGCTGCCGCGCCAGGGCGAAGGGGCCCTGTCCGTAGATCGTGGCGAAGTTGATCGTCTTGGCCCGCGAGCGCATCTCCCCGGTGACCTGCTCCTGGGGCACGCCGAAGATCACCGCCGCAGTCTGGCGATGAATGTCCCCTCCCTGCGCGAACGCCTCGACGAACGCCGGATCCCCGGAGAAGTGGGCCAGCAGCCGCAACTCGATCTGCGAATAGTCGGCCACCAGCAGCAGGCACCCGGCGGGCGCGACGAACGCGCGGCGGATCGATTCCCCCCGCTCGGTGCGCACGGGAATGTTCTGGAGATTCGGCTCGGCCGACGACAGCCGGCCGGTCGCTGCACCGACCTGGTTGAAGCTGGTGTGGATCCGACCCGTATCGGAGTGGATGTAGCCGGGCAGCGCATCGACGTAGGTCGACTTGAGCTTGGCGAGCTCCCGGTACTCGATGAGCAGCCTGGGCACCTCGTGTCCCATGGCCGCCAGCTGCTCCAGCACGTCCACGTCGGTGGACGGGCCGGTCTTCGTCTTCTTGAGGATGGGCAGCTGCAGCTTGGTGAACAGGATCGAGCGCAGCTGCGGGGTGGAGTTGAGGTTGAATTCCGCGCCCGCTGCGGTATACAGCAGGCGTTCGAGACTTGCCAGCTCGACCGCGAACCCCCGCGACAGCTCGGCCAACCGGGCGCGGTCCACCGGCACGCCGGCCCACTCCATATCCACCAGCACCGGCACCAGCGGCATTTCGACGGAGTCGAGCAGCGGCTGGAGCCGATGCTCGTCGAGCTCCACGGCCAGCGCGTCCCGCAGCCGCAGCACGGTCTCGCTGTCATCGCAGCAATAGCGGGCGGCGGCGGCCAGCGGCACCGCGGCGAATTCCCGCTCGCCCCGCCCCCGCCCCGCCACCTCGCCATAGGTGCGGAGCCGGATGTTCAGCCGGTCCCGGGCGAGCTCATCGAGCGCAAACGAGCGGCGGCCCGGGTCGAGCACGAACGCGGCCAGCATCGAATCATAGACCACGCCAGCCAGCTCCGCACCGCTGCGGCGCAGCACGAGCCAGTCGTACTTGATGTGGTGCCCCGCCTTCCTCACGGCGGGGTCCGCCAGCAGCTCGCGCAGCGGGCGTAACACCTCACTCTCCAGCGGCGGCAGATTGGCTGGCGCGGCTCCCCCTGCCAGTGGCCCATCCGGCGCCACGTGTCCGAACGGCAGGTACCAGGATCGGCCCTCACTCACGGCCAGCGACATCCCCACCAGACGGGCGCGCATCGGATCGAGCGCGGAGGTCTCGGTGTCGATCGCCACGAGCGGCGCGCGGCGACACTCCGCGATTACCGCCGCGAGCGCCGCGACGTCGGACACGACCGTCGCCGGAGGGATGGGCTCGGCGGTGACCGGCGCCGTGGTGGGCGTCGGGCCGGGCGGCGCCAGCTCCTCGAGTTTGGGAATCAACGAGCGGAATTCGAGCTCGATGAACAGCCGCTCGAGCTCTGCGCGGTCAGGGTCCGATACCCGGAGCGCGGAGAGTTCGAGTGCGATCGGCACGTCGCGTCGGATCGTGACCAGGTCGCGTGACAGACGCGCCTCGGCGGCGTGCGCGAGCAACGCTTCCCGAGCCCGCTTGCCCGGGACCTCGTCGGCCCGGGCCAGCATCGCCTCCAGGCTTCCGTAGGTCCGCAGCAGTTCGACCGCCGTCTTCTCACCGATGCCCTTTACGCCGGGCACATTGTCCGAGGTGTCACCCACGAGCGCGAGGTAGTCCACCACCTGGGCCGGCGCGATGCCGAACCGCTCGCTCGCGTTGTTCTCATCCACCCACTGCTCCTCCACCGCCGCGGGCCCACCGCGTCCGGGGTTCAAGAGTGCGATCCCCGGCGCGATCAGCTGGTAGAAGTCCTTGTCGCCGGAAACGATGATGGCCTGCAGGCCGCGCGCCGCCGCCGCCGGCGCGAGCGTCCCGATCACGTCGTCCGCCTCGAAGCCTTCAACCCCGAGCACCGGCACGCGAAACGCCGCCAGCAGCTGCTCGATCCGCTCCACCGAGCGGTCGAAGTCCTGCTGCAGCTCGAGGCTGAGCTTCTCGCGGGTGGCTTTGTAGTCGGGGTACTCCCGGTGGCGGAAGGATTCGCCCATGTCATGCACCCAGCCCAGGTAGTCCGGCCGGTGCCGTTGCCGCAGACGGAGCAGGAAGTTCACGACGCCCCATGCGGCGGACGTGTTCTCGCCGCGCTGGGTGGTGAGCGGCCGCGCGATCATCGCGAAGAAGGCGCGGTAGATCAGCGCGTAGCCGTCGATCAGGAAGAGACGCTCGCGCGCCGGCATGAAGCGGGAAGATAACTCCGCAAACGGCACCGCCCCGCCGAGACGGGCCGGCGGGGCGGAAGCGGCGAACCATTCGACAGGCGGGCCCTACACGCGCATCACGTTCGCCGCGTGGAGCCCTTTGTCCCCGGTCTGGACCTCGAACTCCACGGCCTGACCCTCGGCGAGCGTCTTGAAGCCGTCCATCTGGATCGCCGAGAAATGCACGAACACGTCCTCACCACCGTCCTGCTCGATGAACCCATACCCCTTCGCGTCGTTGAACCACTTCACTTTTCCCCGTGCCATTGCAGTCCGCCCTCCTGCAGAGTCCGCGCGTGAACTACGGATTGGCCGCTCGCCACGGGCGAGCGCGGGCATTGAAAAGGCAACGGGTCTGGAGAGTTGTCAAGCGAAAACGGCGCGCCTAGTGCTCCGGTGCGTACAGGGCGCGATACAGGTCACGGTTGCGCAGCACGGATCGCACGTAGCCCCGGGTTTCCGGAAACGGGATCAGCTCGATGAACTGGTCGGGGTCCCCGGCCCCCGGGCGGGAGAGCCAGCGCGCCACCGGCGCCGCGCCGGCGTTGTACGCCGCCACCGCGACCTCCACGCGCCCCCCGAAGCGGCGCAGCAACTCGGCCAAGTGCGCCGCGCCGAGGTGCAGGTTGAGGTCAGGGACCGTAAGCCACTCCGGGTACAGGGTCACGTCCAGCCCCCGCGCGGCCTGCGCCGCGGTGCTGGGCATGAGCTGGGCGAGCCCACGCGCGCCGGCCCGGGACAGCGCCTCGAGGTCGAACGTGCTTTCCTGCCGCACGATCGCGGCGAACAGGAGCGGGTCGATCCCGAACTCCCGTGCTTCGGCCTCGACCGCAGCGCGCCCGGGAAACGGGAAGATCGCCCGCAGGACGCGCCCGTCGTTGGGCGCCCGCGCCGCCGCGATCCATCCGAGCCGCACCCCTGCCGACCCCCACCCGCGCTCCGAGAGTCCCACGCTCCAGGCGAGCAGATCGTCGAGCGGCTGCGGCGCTCGCGCCAGCAGCCCGCGCACCTCCAGCTGGGCTTC
>Ga0153915_10002183_pt1 | contig 17958 bp, 12 predicted proteins | sample Opewatmetagenome_2_FD_107003 | JGI IMG/M metagenome (GOLD analysis project Ga0153915, IMG submission 107003) | Freshwater wetland microbial communities from Ohio, USA - Open water 3 Core 3 Depth 3 metaG | ecosystem: Environmental > Aquatic > Freshwater > Wetlands | place: USA: Ohio, Lake Erie...
CCCAGGCTGGAGTCGCGCGATCCCGCGATGGGGCCCAGGAACCCGATCTTCACTTCGCGCAGCCCCACCGGGGCGGGTACCTCCCGTCCCGGTCCCCGATACAGCTGCGGGGTATTGAAGAAGTACCGGTACGGCGTCTGGAACTTGCCGTAAGGACGGAGCTCGAGCGGGGTGTTGGCGTACTGCATGGTGTCGGCCTGCGCGAACCCCCGGCTCGCGAGCACCAGGCCTGCCACCGCGGCGCCGGCTACGGTGCGCCAGCGCATGCTACCGCCCTCCGTTCCGCGGCGCGATCGCGATGGCCTCGATCTCCACCAGCAGGTCTTCCCGGCACAGGCGTGCCTGGATCCCGGTGCTCGCGGGCAAGGGCTCCAGGCCCAGCCAGCCAAAGAAGGCCGTGCGGATCTGGTTGAAATCCCGGTAGTCCCGCTCGATATCGCGCAGGTAGCAGCTGGTGCGCACCACGTCGTGCCAGCTCATGCCGGCGGCGTCGAGCAGGTTGGTGATGTTGCGGTAGGTCCGCCAGCATTGCGCCCGGAAATCGCCCCCGTGGGTCGTCTCCCCGTTCTCGTCCACGGAGGCGGTGCCCGAGATCAGGAGCATCGTCACGTCGCCGATATCGAAGCTGACGGCCCGTGAGAAAGAAGACGGCCGCGCATAGGCATACGCCTCGTTGAGGACCGCCGGCGAGGAGACCGCTTTCCGCGGGACGGGGGGCCGCTCCGCCAGATGGCGGGGCAGGGCACAGGGCAGGAGATCTCCATCTCGCGACAGGGCCCCCAGCCTGGTCAGCTCCTCCCGCTCGCCGTCGGTGAGCCGAGCCACGTCCACGTGCAGAACCGGTTCCGTACTCGTCACTTTCACCATGTGTGCACCCCTCCCGGCGTCGCCACGGCGCGGGGCCGCGGCACGCCGCGGCTTAGGCCCTGCGCCGTCGCCACCCAGACCGTGTCTCCCTGAAAGTCCACCTGCCACACGTAGTTGTTCGCCAGTGCGGTCGCCGAATGCAGCCGCTCCGCCGGCCGCTTGCCGGTCCCGATCAGGATGTTCCCACCTGCCGCGATGGTGTCACGCTGGTAGGTGACCCAGGTGGTGCCGTCGAACTGGTTGAGTCCCAGATCGGTGCAGACCCACGCTACAGATCCCTTAGCCCGCACGAAGTTGATGAAGTTGCTGATCAGCCCGCTGTCGTGATCGAAGTAACCTTTCCACCGGGCGCCGTCGTAGCGGCTCAGGCCCATGTAGGTAGAGACCCAGAGGATCCCCTCCTGGTAGGCGACGGCGGTGGCGATGTCGTGCACCAGCCCGTCATCGGGATAGAGGTCGTACTCGAATTCGCCATCCGGGTCCCGATAGCTGCGCCAGTGCCCGGTAGCGAGGTTGTATTCCACCGCGCCCCCGCCCCACGCCGCGATGTACACCATGCCATCGTTGATGTCCACGCCGTAGGTCCAGGGCTCGTGCAACGGGACGTTGGTGTCGTTGAAAATGCTCCACTCGCCGGTCCGGGTGTTGTACCGGGACGCGCCCGCCGCGGTGGCGGCCCACACCTCATCTCCCCGGGACGCGACCCCGTACACGAAGTCGTTCGCCAGCCCGCTGTTGAGCTGGGTGAACGTCTCCAGCCGGCCGGCCGACCACCGGCTCAACCCGCCGAAGGTCCCGATCCACACGTCCCGAGTGGTGGGATTCACGTCAATGGCGGCCACCTCGTCGTGCGCCAGGCCGTCGCGCGCCCGCAGGGTGTGCCAGCGGCCGTCCTCCAGGTAGGCCAGGCCGGCGTCGGTCCCGGCCCAGATGCGGTCGCCATCGACCCGCACCGCGAAGATCTTGTCCGAGGGGAGGCCGTCGCGCGTGGTGTAGGTGCGCCATTGGTCGTAGATCCGCAGCGGCTCGGGGCTGCGCGGTGCGGCAGCCGGGCGCGCGGCCTGCTCCGCGGCCGCTACGGGCCGGTTCCCGGTGGTCTGCGAGGAGGCCCCTCGCCATGACCGGTGCGAGGCGGCGATCGCCACCGCCGCGACCACCAGCACCACGCCCGCCGTTGGCTTCGCGACTCTGGGGTTCATGGGTTCACTTTCTGTCTACCGCGCCTCCCAGCGACCTCAAGTATTCAATCAGGTCGTTGAGCTGCGACTTGGTCAGGTCCGTCACCTGCCCATGACGATTCTCGTTCCCGAACCGGGTCCAGATCTCTTCCAGCGTCGCCGCCCGCCCGTCGTGCAGGTAGGGCGGCGAATCGTACAGGTTGACCAGCGCCGGCGTGTCGAACGTGGCATTCCTGTCGGTGGGCCCCTTGGTGCCCACGTCGAACATCTGGCGATTGGTGTACCGCGGCGGGGGATGGCAGGTCACGCAGCGGTTGCCAACCGGGATCTCTCGCCCATCGGTCGTGACACCGCGCTCAAAGATCTGCCGCCCGCGCTCCTGCGCCGGGGTCGGCTCTCCGGAGGCGGATCGGTAGCGGTTGTGCGGGTAGCGGAGCGACAGCTCGTACGCCACCAGCTGGTCCAGTTCTTCCTCGGAATACGCCTGCGTGCGGGTGAAGAACTTGGCGAACCGGAACCCGCACTGCCGGTAGAGGCTCACGTTCTTGCCGTTCCACTTGTAGGGCGCGATTCCATACAGCTCCCGCAACGAGAGATTGTTGACGATGTCCCTGCCCAGGCGGTCGGCTTCGATGTTGTACGTCAGTCCGTCGGTGTGGCCCTCCGGGTGGCAGGTGCGGCAGCTGAACTGCCCCTGCAAGGTGCGCCCCGCGCTGTGAAACAGGCGCTGGCCCCGCCGCACGAAGGTGATCCGGCGGGGACCGCCCAGGTCGATTTCCCCTACCACACGCAGGCTGTCGGTTGAGATCACCGCCACCCGGTCGGCCAGCTGCTCGGCCACGTAGAGGAACTTCCCATCCGGCGAGAGGCTCAACCCCATGGGGTCGGGCCCGGTGGGGATGCGGGATACCACAAACCGGCTGCTCAGCCCCAGGTCTTCCCCCAGGTGGTTCAGGTCCTGAGGCCGGGCCTGGGCCAGGACGCGGCGCAACGAGTCCATGGCGACCACCGTCACCAGGTCCGCGCCCGCGTGGCTCACGAATGCCAGCCGGCCGTCCGGGGTCACGGCCACCCCGTACGGATCGGCGTAGAACGCGTTCGGGTCGTCCAGCAGGACCTGCCGCACGGCGCCGCGATCACCGGGTACCAGGACACCGAGCCCGTAGGTCACCATCCAGCCACCCTGCACCTGGGTGGCGGGGAGGAGGTTCTTGGGCCGGACCAGGGTAACCAGCGCGAGATCTCCTCGCGGCGTGAAGCCCATGCCCTCCAGCAGGACCGCGCCGTGCAGCTCCCGGCGCTCCGCGACGCGCTGAGTGCGGGTGTCAATCACCGTGACTTCGGTGAGCGCCGGAGTCCGGAAGGGAACCGGGTTGGACAAGCGGTTGGTGACGTAGACGTGCTCGCCGTCCGGCGCCAGCGCCACGCCATGCGGGTTCTGGCCGGCGGCAAGGCGGCTGCATTCGCTGCCGCTGGTCAGGTCCACCACCGAGACGTCGTTGGACGACCCGTTGGCCACGTAGAGGAAGCGCTCCGCGGCGTCCAGGGCCAGGCCGGCCGGAGCGTCGCCTACCGGGATCTCGCGGGATACCCGGTCCCTGGCCAGGTCCACCTGGGAGATGGTGTTCGACCCGCGGTTGCTCACGTATGCGGTCTTGCCGTCCCGGGTCACCACCACGCTGTGCGGCAGCTTGCCGACCGGAACCCGGGCCAGCACGGTGCGGGCGCCGGGATCCACCACCAGCAACAGGTCGCTTTCCTCGGCCGTTACGTAAAGGCGTTTCCCGTCGCGGCCTACCACCAGCTCGCGGGGGGAGAGGTACCGCTCCTGCAGCACCCTGCCGAGTACCCCGCTCTGGACGGGATAGACGTGACAGGGAAGACAGTCCACCGAGGCGGAATCGTTGCCGGCGAACTTGTGCGCATGGGCGGCCGCGTAGTGGTGCCCCGTTGCCAGGATCGCTACCGCCACCGCCACGGCCGGCGTAGCGAGCACGATGAGCCGTTGCCGGGCGGTCACGGCGGAGAGCCTCCGGCGGCCCTGGGTTTGGGCGCCGGCAGGGTGACCGGCTCCGCGATGAGCGCCTCGGGAACCCGGTTTTCCGGCGCCAGCTCCGGGGTCTGGTGGCAGCCCACGCAGCCACGATGCTCGTTGGGCCGTACCCAGAGCCAGGCCGACGGTCCGCGCACCAGCCGGCCCTGGTCGTCCACCGTCTCGAAGCGCACCGGCAGGTCCCCCGGCAGCTCGATGTAGAACGAGCCATCCGCCGCCAGCGGCACCTCCCCCAACAGGCCATCGCGCCCCAATACCCGCAGGCGCCTGGCCACCGGCGCCCGAGCCTGGGCGGGCGACAGGCTCGACGCATTGGCGTCCAGGCAGTACAGCCCACCCGTCTTAAACGAAGAATCCACCACGCTGTAGAAGGCGCTGGGTCTGGCTCTGGGAGCCGCCACCACCGGCTCCACCGCGTGGTAGGCCGGATCGTCACCCGGCAGGGGATCCAGCCGCTGCTCCGCCGGATCGAACTGGTAGAGCCTGTAGCGGCTGCCGTCCGGCGGCCGGTACGACACGACCAGCTTGCCGGAGGGGAGCGGCGAGACCGAGTGGAACCATCCCGGAACGCGGCCGCTCAGCTCCACCCGGGAGTGGAACGGCCTCTTCTCGGAGAAGCCCGCCAGGCGGCCCCGCTCCACCAGCAGGATGGTGCCGTCGCCCGTTTCCCAGGCGCGGCCGCTGGGCGGAGACCCGTCAGCGCTCTGATAGAAGAGACGCAAGCCGGTGCCGTCGTCGCGCGTGACCAGATACTGTCCACGACTCACGAACAACACCTGCCCGTCCTGCAGTACCTGTGACGCCAGGTCCTGCTCCGGGTGGAACGTGATGCGCGTGAGACGGGTGCCCGTTGTGGTGTACAACGCGAAGGCGTCCGTGGCGGCCCCGGGACGGCCGCTCAGCACCACGCGCCCGTCGGCGAGATAGGCGGGGTCGGTGTACCAGCCCGGCTCCGCCGTGAGCAACCGGGTCTGCCCGCCCTGGAGCTGCATCTCCCAGATCTGCCACGGATCCCCCGCCCCCCGCCGGGCGGAGAACACCATGCGCTTTCCGTCGGGCGAGACCATGGGTGCCCGGGCCGAGTGAAAGTCGGCGGTCAGGATGCGGAGGCCCGGCTTGCCATGGGGGTCCAACGCCACGATGCGGCCCTGCTCGGGGAACCAGGGCGCCTCTCCAGGGGGGCCGCTCCATGCAGAATCGCCCACGGGGATCTGGGTGAAGATGACCAGGGGGGCGTCCGCCGGCCCGGGCTTCGCCACCCGGACGGCGCTGACCGCCACCGCGACCAGGGCCAGGATCGCGGCACCAGCCAACACGCGCCGGCTCACCCGGGTCATTGCGCCGGCTCCTGGATGGTGAGCACCTGCCTTGCCGGCACGTTCTCGACCACCTGCACCACTCCGGAGGGCCAGACCACCTCGATCCGGTCCACCCGCTCCCGGTTCCCCAGCCCGAGGTGGAGCCTGGGATCGTTGCTGGAGAGGTAGGTGGTGGCGGAGGTCCGTTGCATGACGCGGGTGAGGTCTCCGGCCTTGATGGTCAGTCGCGCGCCCACGCCGTCACGGTTGCTCTTCCGCCCCACCAGCCGGATCTCCAGCCAGCTGTTGCGGTTGCCGCCCTCGTTGCGCAGCAGCACGCCGCCATCGTTGAGGTTCACGATGAAGACGTCGATATCGCCGTCGTTGTCGTAATCCCCGAACGCCGCGCCCCGGCTCACCAGCTTGCGCTGGAAGAAGCTCCCCCGCTCGATGGACACGTCGCGGAAGGCGCCCTTGCCCGTGTTCTCGAACAAGAGCGCCTGCTGGCCGTAGAGGTGGTGCGCCTCCCCGTCCACCCGGAACAGGTCCAGGTTCCCATCGTCGTTGTAGTCAATGAACCCCGCGGCCCAGCCCATGAACTGCCCGCCCACGGCCGCCAGCCCGGAGGCGTTGACCTGGTCGGTGAAGAGGCCGCCGCCCTCGTTCCGGTACAGGGCGCCGTACGACAGGTCGGGCACGTACAGGTCGAGCCGCCCGTCGCCGTCGTAGTCGCCGAAGATCCCGGTCATGCTGGAAGCGGCGTCCCCGCGGTGGTTGAAGGCGACGCCGGCCGCCAACGCCACGTCCTCGAACCGCTTGCCCGCGAGATTGTGGAGCAGGTAGTTGGGCGTCTGGTCGTTGGCGACGAAGATGTCCACGTATCCGTCGCCGTCGTAGTCGGCGGCGCCCACACCCATGGCCCTGCCTTCGCGGTCCTGGAGTCCCATCCGCTGGGTCACGTCCTCGAACCGGCCGTCACCCAGGTTGTGATACAGGACATCGGGCTGGCCGGGGTAGGCGAGGGGGCCGGGGAAGCCGTCGGGAGCGTAGTAGAGGCGGTAGTTGGGATCGAATTGGACGTAGTTGCCGACGTACAGGTCCAGCAGCCCGTCATTGTCGTAGTCAATCCAGACGGCCCCGTCGCTGCACAGCGTGTCCTCCACCCCGGCCCGGCGCGTCACGTCGGTGAAGGTGCCGTTGCGGTTGTTGTGGTAGAGGACGTTGGGGCCGTAGTTGGTCACGAAGAGATCGGGATAACCGTCGTTGTCGTAGTCGCCGACGGTGACCCCCATCCCGTACCCGGTGCCCGCCACCCCCGCGCGCTCCGTCACATCGCTGAAGGTGCCGTCGCCGTTGTTGTGATACAGGTGATTGTGGTAGGGCTCCCGGGGCTTGGCGCCGTGGCTCAGCCCGGGGAGGAACCGGCCGGAGACCGCGTAGAGGTCGAGGCGGCCGTCCTGGTCGTAGTCGAGCCAGGCGGCGCCGCCCCCCACCGACTCCACCAGGTTGCTGAGTTCGTCGTCCCCGATGGAATAGGTGAAGTCCACGCCCGCCTGCCGCGTTACATCCTCGTAGTGCAGACTGGTGTCCGCGCTCGGCTGCGTGGTGACCGGCGGCGCCGGCGAGCGGGCATCCCGGGGCTCGGGGCTGCCACACGCCGACAATGCCGACGCCAGGAGCAGGCCCAAGCACAGCCGCTCTCCAGCCCAACGGCGGTTCGGGGTCATGCGGTCTTGACGCTACCCTGCTTTCGATGAACGGCGTATGAAGGCCCCATGATTTTGTCATGAGGACCACCCCTGGCCGCTCCTTCACCATGCGCGTATAATCGGCTCATGGCGCACTCTCCCTCCATTTCCCGCGTCGTCAACCTCATTCCGCCCGCGTCGCAGCGGCTCTGGTCCGCGACGCCGGAGGAAGCCCAACGCCGGCTCCTGGCCGCTGACGGGGACGCCGTGCTGGACCTCGCCGGATCGTTCGCCCTGGTGGCACAGGAGGGCGAACGCGTAGTGCTGGCGCGAAGCCTGGACCGCCCCATGCGGTATTTCCTGGCCAAGGCCCAGGACGGGCCGGTGCTGATCGTGGCGGAGCGGATTGACGAGGTCGCAGCCGAGCTGGCGCGCCGGGGATGGGCCGACCAGTTCCACCCGACCTACACCCGGATGGTGCCGGCCCATCACCTGACCACCCTCCGGCTCATCGGGTGTCCGGACCCGAACCCCATCCATCAGCGCTTCTTCGATCCCCCGCGCGGCACCTTGCCCCCCGATCTGGACCTGATCGGCCGCCGGTACATCGAGGCCGTCTACGCCGAGCTCAGGCGCTGGCTGGCGGCGCAGCCCCCTGCCGCACCCATCGGGGTTCCCTTCTCGGGGGGGATTGATAGCGGCGCCGTGCTCCTGTGCCTGAACGCCTTGCTGTTGAACGAGGGGCAGTCACCGGCGCGGCTCAAGGCGTTCACCCTCTCGGTGGACGGCGACGGCGAGGATGCGCGCCAGGCGCGTTCCTTCCTGCAGCGCACCGGCCTGGAGATGCTGGGCGAGACCATCGAGGTCCGCTCGGCCGACCTGGATCCGCTCCGGGCGGTGGCGGTGATCGAGGACTACAAGCCCCTGGACGTGGAATGCGCCGCGGTGAACCTGGCGCTGCTGGCGGGCGTGCGAGCGCGCTATCCCGACTGGACGCTGCTGGTGGATGGCGACGGCGGGGACGAGAACCTCAAGGACTATCGCATAGAGGAGAACCGCGAGCTGACCATCCGCAGCGTGGTCAACAATCGCATGCTGTACCAGGAGGGCTGGGGCGTAGAGTCCCTCAAGCACTCGCTGACCTACTCCGGGGGATACAGCCGGGGCTGCGTGCGGGGCTATGCCTGCGCCAGCGCCTACGGGTTTGTGGGGTTCAGCCCCTACACCCGCCCCTCCGTCATTGCCGTGGCCGAGGCGATTCCCTTCGCCGAGCTGACCGCGGGGTCGCATGAGCGCCTCTACGCCCTGAAGGGGGAAATCGTGAGCCGCGGCATCCACGCCGTGCTGGGCGTGGATATGCCGGTGTTCCCCAAGCGGCGCTTCCAGCACGGAGCGGCGGCGCGTGAGGAGACGGCCCGGCTGTTCCCGGCCGACGAGACCCGCTATCGTCGCCATTTCGAGGCCCTGCACGCCGCTCACTCTGCCCCTTCTGCCTCGTCTGCCGCCACTGGGGAGTGAGCACATCAGGCGAGGACCGGTGGATCAGGAGCCTCCGCCCGCCCAAGCCCGGCGTGGACCCGTGGGTGGCGCACGGGTCGCTCCTCGAGCCAGAACGGCGGGCTGACGGCGCCATCGAGCGCGCGCTGACGGTCTTCCTCGCCGGCGCGGAGTGTCCCTTCACCTGCTCTTTCTGCGATCTGTGGCGCTGGACCGTGGACGGCCCCACGCCGCCCGGGGCGCTGCCGGCGCAGCTCGAGCGGGTGCTCCGGGAGCTCCCGCCGCCGCTACCCGACCGGCTCAAGCTCTACAACGCCAGCAACTTCTTCGATCCGCGGGCGGTGCCTCCCGCGGACCTGCCCGCCATCGTTGAGCTGGCCACCCCCTTTGCCCACCTGACCGTTGAGTCCCACGCCAACACCGTCGGACCGCTCACCCTGGATCTGGCGCGCCGGATCCCGGGCCGGCTGGAAGTGGCCGTGGGCCTGGAGACCATCCACCCGGAAGCCATGAAGCACTTGAACAAACACATGGATCTGGACCGGTTCGATCGGGCGGCGGCCTTTCTGGCCGATCGGGCAATCGGCCTCCGGGTGTTCGTGCTCCTGGGTGTGCCCTACGTGGGGCCCGAGGAGTCGGTGGAGTGGACGGTGCGGACCGCGGCGTATGCCGCCCAACGCGGCGCGGGCCGGATTTCCCTGATTCCGGTCCGCGGCGGCAACGGTGAGCTGGAACGGCTGGCGGCGGAGGGCCATTTCGTGCCGCCCACCCTGACCCAGCTGGAAGCGGCAGCGGAGCAAGCCCTGAACCTGGCCGGAGCGGCGGTCGCTGCCGATCTCTGGGATGCCGATCGCCTTCCCGCCTGCGTTCAATGCCGGCCGCAACGCCTGGATCGGCTCCGCCGCCTCAATCTGACGGGCAAACTCGAGCCGCCCGTCGAGTGTGAGGCCTGCCGCGCGCCGTGACCGCCCGCCGCGGCGTAGCCATCGTGGGGAGCGGGTTCGCCGGGTCGTTGCTGGCCCGGGTGCTTGCCGTGTTGGGCCACGACGTCGTGCTGTTGGAACGGGGCACCCATCCGCGGTTCGCCATCGGCGAGTCCACGACGCCGCTCGCCAACCTGTCGCTGGAGCGCCTGGCGCGGCGCTATGGCCTTAGCGACTGCTACCGGCTGGCCGCCCACGGACGCTGGCTTGCGAGTTTTCCAGACCTGCGCCGCGGTCTCAAGCGCGGGTTCACCTTCTACCGGCACCACCCGGGTGAGGCCTTTGCCAACCGGGGCCTCGATTCCGAGCGGTTGCTGGTGGCGGCGAGCCCCAACGACGCGGTGGCCGACAGCCACTGGCTCCGCGCCGACGTGGATCATCATCTGGTGCGGGCGGCCGTCGAAGCGGGCGTGGACTACCGGGATCGGGTGGAGCTGGAGACGGTGGCGATCGGTGCCGATGGGGTAGGGCTGGCCGGACGGCGGAACGGGACGGGCTTCGAGCTGAACGCCGAGTTCGTGATTGATGCCTCGGGGCCGGGCGGCTTTCTTGCCCGGCAGCTCGAGATTCCCTCGGGTCTCGGGCGCACCCGGACCCGCTCCGCTCTGGTCTTCAGTCATTTCTCCGGCGTCCGCCTGATGCCCGATGTGGTGCCGGGGCTCCCGGACGGTCCCTATCCGGACGACTGGGCGGCGGTCCACCATCTCATTGACGAAGGGTGGATGTACGCGCTCCGCTTCGATGACGGCGTCACCAGCGCGGGTTTCGCGCTGTCGCCGCGGGGCCTGGCCGGCTGGAGGCCGGGAACCACGCCGGGCGCCGAGCCCCTCTGGCACGCCCTGCTCCAGCGCTACCCCACGCTGCACGCCGCCTTCGGCGAGGCGACTCCCCTCATGCCGGTGGCGTTTCGCTCCAGTATCCAGCACCGCCTGACCCGGGCCGCGGGCGAGCGGTGGGCGCTCTTGCCGCACGCGTATGCCTTCGTGGATCCTCTGTTCTCGACCGGCATCGCGTGGAGTCTCCGCGCCATCGAACGGCTGGCACGGTGCTTTGAGCGGGAGGGCGGAAGGCCGCGCCTGCCGGAAACGGAAGAGCTGGAACGCTACCAGGGGCTGCTGAGCGAGGAAGCGGACCAGATTGACGCGCTGGTGGCCGGGGCGTATGAGGCGATGACGCACTTCGATCTCTTCGCGGCGCACGCGATGATCTACTTCGCCATCGTCTCCTTTGCCGAAACCCGGCAGCGCGTGGTCCCGGAGGAAGGGGAAGGGGCGGCGTGGAGCGGATTCCTGGGCCTGGGGGACCCGGCGCTGGCGCCGCTGCCGCGCGAAGCCTACCGACGGTTGCGGCGCATCACCGGCGGCCAGGGCGGCACGGGCACGGCGGGCCAGCGGCGTGGCTTCGCCGCCTGGGTGGCCCGGGCGATCGCCGCGCGCAACATCGGCGGATTCGCCGATCCCTCACGGCACAACCTGTATCCGCTGGACCTGGACGTCCTGGTGGACCGGCACGCCCTGCTCAACCTGAGCCGGGAGGCCCTGATCGGCGCGCTGCCCGCACTGCGGGGAATGGGGCCGGAGGAGTCCGGAAACCTCAGCTAGAGAGCATCACATGGTCTCGGGACCGCGCTGGCCGGGTCGGGCCCGCGGGCTCCGAACACCATGTACGGAGGCTCCAACCGCTGGATCGGCACTTCGAGCAAGACCCCCTCCGTCCCCTGTACCGGCCAGAAGTACGACGCCAGCGGCAGATTCGGGCTGCCCAACAGGTTGCAGAAAGGGGTCCCCAGGTGGCGCGTCACCAGCTGCCTCGCCGAGTCCGCACCGGCCCGCGTGAAGAACCCAATACCGATCTTCGCGATCCGCGCCCAGCGGGTGGGATGATCGGTCTCGGAGCCCAACGTCTCATCCACCCACAACACCAGCCCGTGAATGCCGGTTGGGGTGGAAAACGCGGTGTCCGCGTAGCCGACGTGTGGCGCGAAGGGAAGATGGAGCTTGCTGGCCACCGGGGCAGCCCGTGCCCCGAGTTGGGGCCCCACCACCAGGCTGTCGAGCACGGTCTCCATCGGCGTCGGGGGCTGCCGCGCCGAGGAGCAGGCGGCCACACCCCAGAGAGCCGCTACCAGTAGCGCACGGACTCGCATGCCGTGATACTGGCGGGCTCCTGAGTTACTTGCCCGTGCCCGGACGCTTGGTCTTGACGACAATCACCCCGTTGGCGCCTCGCACCCCGTAAATCGCCGTCTCAGCGGGGTTCTTCAGCACCGTGATGGAAGCGATGTCGTGGGGATTGAGCCAGGTCAGGCCGTTAGATCCCGCGTCCACGGTGACGCCGTCCACCACCAGCAACGGGTCGCTGTTGGCATAAAAGGACGCTGCACCCCGGATGCGCATGGTGACACCCCCGCCGGGCCGGCTTGCCACCTCCACCCCGGGGAACCGGTCCATGAGGATTTGCTCTATGGGCTGTCCCGGCGCGACGCGTTCCACGTCGCTGGACGTGAGGGCGATGCCCGACTCCGGATTGGGCTGTGGGTTGGGCTGCGCCTGGCGATTGGACCGGGCACACCCGGCCACCAGGCCGGCGATCAGGCTGACGGATACGAGCACACGAGACGGGGACCAGGTCATGGCACCCCCCGAGGTGGGAGGTCAACAGCAATGGACTCTCAGGCCGAATATACGACGCGGCGCGGGGCCGGGCCACCTCCGTGCCTTCATAGGGCGTTGCCGCGCCGGCCATAATTGACAACTTCCGTGGGGCATCGGATATCTCGACCCGGTCTTTCCCGTGGAGGATGGATGGCGGCTCATCGGCGTCTGGTCGTCCTGGCGCTCTCGCTCTCCTGGCTCGCCGGATGTGGCCCGGGTGGGCGGCCCGGCCAGGTGTTCAGGTTGCTCCCGCCGCGGCGAACCGGCGTCACCTTCGCCAACACCATCACCACCAGTGACACCCTGAACGTGCAGTCCGACTTCTTCGTGTACAACGGCGCCGGAGTGGGTATCGGCGACATCAACAACGACGGACTGCCGGACATCTTCCTGGCGGGCAACCAGGTTTCGAGCCGCCTGTACCGGAACCAGGGGGACATGCGATTCGAGGACATCACGGAACGGGCCGGCGTCAAGACCGATAGGTGGTGCAGCGGCGTCAGCATGGTGGACATCAACAACGACGGATATCTGGACATCTACGTTTCCGTTTCCGGCCCGCCGTGGTCCACCGCGAAGGAACGGGCCAACCTGCTGTTCCTCAACCACGGCGATGGGACCTTCACCGAGGCGGCCGAGCGATTCGGGATCGCCGACACCGGCTTCACCACCCATGCCGCGTTTCTGGATTACGACCGGGACGGATACCTGGATCTCTTCCTGCTGGGCAATTCCCCCCACGACTTCGCCACCGGGGCGGCGGAGATCCATCCGCTCGGCATGCGGGCCGCGAGTCAGGGCGGTTACAGCCAGCTCTATCACAACAACGGCGACGGGACGTTCACCAACGTGTCCCGGCAAGCCGGCATCCTGCAGGAGGTCGGGTACGGATTGGGGGTGGCCGTGGCCGACGTGAACCGCGACGGGTGGCCCGATCTCTACGTCTCCAACGACGATACGCCCAACGATCTCCTGTACGTCAACAACCGGGACGGGACCTTCACCAACAAGGGCAACGTCTGGCTCAAGCACACCAGCTTCGCGGGGATGGGGGTGGACGTCGCCGATTTCAACAACGACGGGTGGCCGGACGTGGTGCAGTCGGACATGGTGCCGCCGGACCTGGAGGGACGCAAGCGGATGAGCGGCGCGGTGACCTATGAGACGCAGCTCGAGTATCGGGCCAAGGGCTTCCGCGACGACTACCAGGTCAACTCCCTGCAGCTGAGCAACGGGGTGACGCCCAACGGGGACGTCGTCTTCAGTGAGATCGCGCAGCTTGCGGGTGTCCCCTACACGGGCTGGAGCTGGAGCAATGTGTTCGGGGACTGGGACAACGATGGCTACAAGGACATCTTCGTCGCCGTCGGTTACCCCAAGGCGGTGAACGACTACGACTACCAGATCGCGATGTACCAGGTGAGGCATCGGGTGCTGGATTCCACGGCGGCGCATCGCGAAGAGCGGGAGATGCTGGGGCGGCTGCAGGGCTACCAGGGACCGAGTTACGTCTTTCGCAATGAGGGCGATCTCAAGTTCAGCGATAAGAGCAAGCAATGGGGGATTGACCAGAAGGCGTTCTCCAACGGGGCGGCCTACGGGGACCTCAACAACGACGGCCGGCTCGACCTGGTGATCAACAACATTGACTCACCCGCGTTGATCTACCAGGGCGTGAAGCCGGCCGGGGACAGCGCCCATTACCTGGAAATCAGCCTGGAAGGGAACGATCACAACCGGCGAGGGATTGGCGCCACCCTGGTCGTCACCGCCGGGGGGCACAAGCAGTACCTCTACCAATCCCCCTATCGGGGATACGTGTCCAGCATGGATGACCGGGGGCACTTCGGGTTGGGGCCCGCGACGCGGGTGGACAGCCTGGAGGTGCTCTGGCCGGACGGCCGGGAGCAGGTGCTCACGGACCTCGCCGTGGATCGCATCCTGGCCGTGAAGCAGGGGGACGCCGGGAAGCCGAAGACGGTGGATGTCGGACGCCCGCGCCCATCCGGCATCTTCCAGCCGGTCACCGGCCGCCAGGCCCTCTCATACCGGCAACAGATCGGATCGCTCATTGACTACAGCGCGCAGTCCCTGCTGCCGTACCTGGTTTCCCACCAGGGCCCGCCCCTTGCCGTGGCGGACGCCAACGGCGACGGACTGCAGGATGTGTTCATCGGCGGAGCGGCGGGCGTGCCGGGCAGGCTGTTCCTGCAGCGCCGGGTGGGCGGGTTCGCCGAGTCCACTCAGGGGCAGCCGTGGGCGGCGGACAAGGAGTACGACGACTGGGGGGCCCTGTTCTTCGACGCCAACGGGGACGGCCGGCCCGATCTCTACGTGGCGAGCGGCGGTTATCACGTCTCGCCGGTATCGCCCCGGCTGCAGGACCGGCTCTACCTCAACCAGGGAGGCGGGCGCTTCGCGAAGGCTCCCCAGGCGTTGCCGGACATGTTGACCAGCACGGCTGCGGTGGCGGCCGGGGATTTCAATGGTGACGGCCGGATGGATCTCTTTGTGGGCGGCCGGCTGGTGCCCGGACGGTACCCCTATCCCACTCGCAGCTACCTGCTGCGCAACGACGGGGGCCGTTTCACCGACGTCACCGAGGAGGTGGCGCCGGAGCTGGCACACCCCGGCGGGATGACCACCGCCGCGCTCTGGGTGGATTTCGACGGCGATGGCAAGCTGGACCTGGTGACCGCCGGCGAGTGGATGCCGCTCGGGTTCTACCGGAATGATGGAAAGGGCCTGCGCAACGTCACGGACCGGCTGGGACTGGGAGCCACGCGGGGCTGGTGGTACAGCCTGGCCGCGGGCGACTTCAACCACGACGGCCGGCCTGATCTGGTGGCCGGCAACCTGGGCTTGAACTTCATGTACGCCACGTCGCCGGAGAGCCGGTTCGGGGTGTATGCCGGCGATTTCACCGGAGACCGGGGCACCGACATCGTCCTGACGCAGGAGATCGGCGGGAAGGAGTTTCCCTTCTTCAGCCTGGCGAAGCTCGCTCCATCCATCTATCCCCTGACATTGCGCTTCCAGAGCTACGCCTCGTTTGCGATCGCCTCCATCTCGCAGATGTTCCCCGCCGAGCAGCTGCAGCAGGCCGTCCACTACCAGGCGGATACCTTCGCCAGCATCTATCTCCAGAACGGCGGTGGGACCTTCACGGCCTCTCCCTTGCCCAATCTGGCCCAGATCGCGCCCATTCGCGGCATCATCCCCTGCGACGTGGACGGGGATGGGAATCTCGATCTGATCGTGGCGGGCAACCTCTTTGACACCGAGCCGAACACGCCCCGCGCCGATGCCGGGAACGGGCTATGGCTCAAAGGGGACGGGAGGGGCCATTTCACCCCAGTCCCGCCGGTGGAGAGCGGCTTCCTGGCACCGGGGAACGTGACCGGGTTGGCCCTCCTCGACACGCCCGCCGGAAAGGTCGTCCTGGTCGCCAACAACGGCGACTCGCTGCAGGCGTTTGTGATCAAGTAGACGGGCAGGCGCATAGTACGGGCAAACAAATAGGCGGATAGTCAACTCGACTATCCGCCTATCCGCCTATGCGCCTATGCGCCTATCTCACCAGCCCGTATTCTGTATCAGGTTGTCGGTTGCCCCACTTCGGCTCAGCTCGATCTGAACCGCCGGGATGGGGAACCACTGGTACTTGGGCCAGGTGAACGGCGCCGCGACCGTGAGATACGCTCTCCTGGTCTTCTCGACCGTCAGGTAGTCGTTGATCACCGTCGCCGCGGTCTCCCAGCGGCGCAGGTCGAAGAACCGCTGGCCTTCCATCGCCAGCTCCAGGCGGCGCTCGTACTCCACCGCTTTCCTCGCGTAGGCTTGATCGGGGAACGAGGTATACTCGCCAATGCGATAGACCGCCCACGGCTCGGTCAGCGAGTAGACCGTCCCGACCTTCACCAACGGCACGGCCATCCTGGTGTCGCCGGTGCAGGCGGCGTACTGGTACTTCACAGAATCGGCTCCACAGCCCTGAGCCGTCTGCCCCGCCCGGTCTCTGATCTGGTTCACGATGGCCAGGGCGCCGGCCAGGTCGCCGGTCTCGACGTCCGCCTCGGCCAGGAGCAGCAGCGCATCGGCATAGCGGAAGATGTGGATGTGTACGTCGTTGGTCTGCGTGGCCGTCCAGCCAACGTTGGCCTCGGCGTCTGCGGCTGCCTCATGCACGTTCTTCTTGGGACTGTAGCTCCCGCTGTAGCTGGGATCCCGGAGCCAGGTCTCACGGTGGACCCCCCAGTCCTTGTACGGCACCGAGTCACGGCCCACGGTCCAGTCCAGCCGCGGATCCACCGCCGTGGTGTTTCCCCCCACGAAATTGGCGTTGTTGGTGTTCCAGGTGTTGGGGCTGGTCACGGCCATGGGGAGGCCGTTGATGTCCGTCGCGAAGAAGTTGACCAGGTTCTGCGACGGCTGGTGGAAGCCGCAGCAGCCGAAGTGGCTTCCCGAGTGCGGGAAATTCAGCCGCTCGCCGTAGTTGGCGTTGGTCCCGTTGGGCTCGCCATCTCGGACGGAGGCCTGGTAGGCGAGGATCGTCTCTGGACCATCCTGATACTGGGCGAAGCCGGTCCAGACGTGGTCGAAGCTCGTCTCCAGCGCGAACGGCCCGTTGTTCTTGACGTCCGTCAGCGTCGTCACGGCGCCTGCGTAGTCCTTCTTGTGCATCTGGACGCGGCCCTTGTAGGCCTTGGCGGTCCACTTGAAGGCGCGCCCCTTGTCTCCACCGCGCGGACTGTCGGGCAAGAGCGCGATGGCCGAATCGAGGTCGGTCAGGATCTCCGCGATGGCATTCACGCCCTGGTTGGTCTTCTTGAAATCGGTACTGTCCGCGACGCGGTAGTAGGGAATGTTCCCCCACATCCGGTAGGCCTCGAAGTGGTAGTGCGCCCGGAGGAAGATGGCCTCTCCCCGGATGCCGGACGCGTCGCTGGCCGAGATCTCAGACGGTTTGGCGGCGAGCACTTTGACCAGCAGGCGCTCGGCCGCGTTGGCCCGCGAGACCCCCTCGTAGACCTGGCGCCACTTGGTGTTCAAGTAGCCCTCGGCCTCGCCCACCGACCAGTTGTAGGTCTCGATGTCGTTGATGGGCTGCTGGTCGCCGGCGGCGGAGCCCTTGTAGGCGTCGTCGCTGGTCACGCTGCCCCACACCCAGTTGCTGGCCGCGCAGCCCCAATCCGAGTTGGTGCTGCCCATGCAGTCCAGCGCCCGGTAGGCGGCGATCAGGGTGCCTTCCACCCCGGCTTTGGTCATCAGGACATCCTGGTTCAGGGTGCCCTGAGACGGGGTCACGAGAAAGTCCTTACAGCCGTACGCGACGGCAGCCGTGAACATCACCACCGTCGTTCCCCAGAGCATTCTGGTGCGAGTTGGGATAATCATCGTCGTCCCTTCCTTAGAACGTGGTGGTAATGCCAATGCTGAACGTCCGGCTGCTCGGATACGAGCCCTCATCCACGCCCCGGAACTGGTCGCGGATGTCGCCGGCCGCGCCGGTGGCGCTCCAGGCCGGCAGGGCCGGATCGATGCCGGAGTAACCGGTCATGGTGAACAGGTTCTCCGCCTGCAGGTACACCCGGGCTACCTGGAGCCACGGAATCCAGGTCTGCGGCAGGTTATACCCGATCTGCAGGCTGCGCAGCCTCACATATGATCCGTCCTCGACCCAGTAGCTGCTGAACTGCCGGCTGAAGACGTCGCTCACGTCGAGCCGCGGATACTTGGC
>Ga0153915_10002184_pt1 | contig 17955 bp, 15 predicted proteins | sample Opewatmetagenome_2_FD_107003 | JGI IMG/M metagenome (GOLD analysis project Ga0153915, IMG submission 107003) | Freshwater wetland microbial communities from Ohio, USA - Open water 3 Core 3 Depth 3 metaG | ecosystem: Environmental > Aquatic > Freshwater > Wetlands | place: USA: Ohio, Lake Erie...
ATTGTCATTCTGAGGAGCGTAGCGACGAAGAATCTTCGGTTTTAACAATGGGAATCAAGATTCTTCACTCCCTACGGTCGTTCAGAATGACAGAGAACCAAAAATGTCGGAGTAGTATTAATTTGGTCAATAAATGGAGAGTGCTACTCCCACTCTATGGTGCTTGGCGGTTTAGATGATATGTCATAGACAACGCGGTTCACGCCCCTTACGTTGTTTATGATCCTGTTGGATATGCTTGCCATCACGTCATAGGGAATCCTGCTCCAGTCTGCGGTCATGGCATCCAGACTGTCAACGACCCTTACGGCTATCACATTTTCATAGGTCCTTTCATCTCCCATTACGCCCACAGTCTTTACGGGCAGCAATACTGCGAAGGATTGCCATACCTTTTCATAGAGATCGGCCTTTCTTATCTCCTCGAGGAGTATGTAATCTGCGGCCCTCAGGATCTCCAGTCGCTCAAATGTTATCTCGCCAAGTATCCTTACTGCCAACCCCGGACCCGGAAAGGGTTGTCTCATAACCATTTCCCTGGGGAGACCAAGCTCCATGCCGACCTGGCGCACTTCATCTTTGAATAGTTCGCGCAGGGGTTCAACCAGACTAAGGTTCATCTTTTCAGGAAGGCCACCAACGTTGTGATGACTTTTTATAGTGGCGGAAGGACCTTTGAATGAAACGCTTTCTATAACGTCAGGGTACAATGTGCCTTGAGCAAGATATTTGGCTTTCCCCAGTTCCTTTGCCTTTTTTTCAAAAACAGAGATGAATTCATGTCCGATTATCTTTCTTTTTTTCTCGGGATCTGTCACTCCTTCAAGCTTTTTGAGAAATGTTTTAGAGGCGTCAACTAGATGAACGTCCATCTTATAATGATCTCTGAAGGTCTCCATGACCTGCTGGCTTTCGCCTTTTCTTAGGAGACCATTATCCACAAAGATGCAGGAAAGTTTGTCTCCTATAGCTTCATTCAGGAGAACGGCAAGCACGGATGAGTCAACTCCGCCTGAAAGGCCGCATATGACTCTTTCGTTGCCCAGCTTATCACGTAATTCCTTGATTGTCTGTTTCGCGAAGGAGGCCATTGTCCAGGATGACCTGCATCCGCATATCCTGAAAAGAAAATTTTTCAAAATTTGCTGACCATTGGGAGTGTGTGCGACTTCAGGATGGAATTGCACACCGAACATCTTTTTATCCGGATTAGCCATGGCGGCCACAGGGCTGTTTTTACTGTTTCCAATGATCTTGAAACCTTCAGGAAGCTTATCAATCCGGTCGCCATGACTCATCCACACGGTTTCTTCGGTTGATTTGTCAAAGCCATGGAACAAATCGCTGTCATCCAGGATGCTGAGTGAGGCATTTCCATACTCACGGTTAGTGGCCTTTGCCACAACCCCTCCAAGGACATGAGTTATATATTGCATCCCGTAACAGATGCCCAGGATAGGGACTCCCAGGTCTAATATCTCCCTGTCCGCGATAGGGGCATCCTTGTCATAGATGCTTGAGGGCCCGCCTGATAATATAATGCCCTTGGGTGCGAATTCTCTAATTTTAGCAACTGATATATTAAAAGGATGTATCTCGCAATAGACTTGATTCTCGCGCACTCTTCTGGCAATGAGCTGGGTATATTGAGATCCGAAGTCCAGTATCAGTATCTTGTGTTTATAAATGTTTTCGGTCATATTTTATTTTTCCTGGAGCAGTTTAATTTCATATTGGTTTAGACTGGCAGCTTGAGGGGCCGAGGGTTCGAGGATTCCAGGGTTCAAGTGAAACCCTTTTAAAATCTTTCTTCCTTGACACCTTGGCCCCTTAAATCTTTGAACCCTTTCTTAATCTCTATTCCACCCTGTAGTTGGGGGCTTCCTTGATGATATCCACGTCATGGACATGGGCCTCTTTTAAGCCAGCGCCTGTCACCTGCATGAACTTGGGTTTTGTCTTAAGCTCATCGATGTTGGCGCAGCCAAGATAGCCCATTCCTGATCTCAGACCGCCGATAAGCTGATAGGCCACGGCAGACAGAGAGCCTCGATAGGGAACTCTCCCCACAACGCCTTCCGGCACCAGATCCTTTTCATCTTGAATACTTGCCTGAAAATACCTATCCTTGCTCCCTTCCTTCATGGCCTCAATGGACCCCATGCCCCTGTAAACCTTGTATGTGCGGCCTTGAGAGAGTATAGTCTCGCCCGGGCTTTCCTCTGTGCCTGCGAAAAGGCTTCCGATCATCACGGTATCAGCTCCTCCGGCAAGGGCCTTGGTGATATCTCCTGAATATTTTATCCCGCCGTCGGCAATGATCGGCACGCCGTGTTTAGCAGCCTCTTCAGCGCAGTTCATTATTGCAGTCATCTGCGGGACGCCTATTCCGGCAACAATCCTAGTGGTGCATATGGAGCCAGGGCCAACACCTACTTTGACACCGTCAACGCCTTCTCCTATAAGCGCTTTTGTTCCTTCAGCCGTGGCTACATTGCCGGCGATCATCTCAATACTGGGATACTTCTTCTTAAACCTCTTAATGGTATTAATTACGTTTTCCGAGTGACCATGGGCTGTGTCGACACAAAGGACATCCACCGCAGCCTCAACAAGTCTTTCAACCCTCGCATCCATTTCAGGTCCCACGCTAATGGCGGCTCCGACCCTGAGTCGTCCGAGGGCGTCCTTGCAGGAATGCGGATATTTCTTTATCTTTTCTATGTCTTTAATGGTGATAAGGCCCTTCAACTTCCCGTTATCATCCACCACGAGCAGCTTTTCTATCCTTCTCTGATGCAGTATAGCCTTTGACTCTTCTAGTGTGATGCCGACTTTGGCTGTGGCAAGATTATCCTTTGTCATGACCTCTTTAATTTTTTGTTCCATGTTGGTAGCGAATCGAAGATCACGGTTTGTGATGATCCCCATAAGGTTGCCGTCTTTAACCACCGGCAGCCCGGATATCTTGTACCTGTTCATGATATCAAGGACTTCGCCTATCTTCTTGTCCGGCTCAATAGTAATCGGGTTGACTATCATCCCGCTCTCGGATTTTTTCACCATCTCAACTTCAAGGGCCTGCCGCTCTATACTCATATTTTTGTGGATAAAGCCTATTCCTCCTTGACGGGCCATGGTAATGGCTGTTGCCGATTCCGTGACCGTGTCCATGGCAGCGCTGACAAGAGGCATGTTCAGATTAATGTTTCTGGAAAGTCTTGTCCTCACATCGACCTGATCAGGAAGCACGGTAGAACTGGCCGGCACCAGAATTAGATCATCAAATGTATATGCGTATTGAAACTCTTTATTATTCATTGTCTTCCCCCATAATATAGGATATTAGAACTCCCTCAAGGATATCCGAATAACTGACAGTCAATTCTTCGGCATTAAAAAATTGCATGATCCTTGACACTGCAAGGGTCCCGGCTATGATAACGCCTGCCCTGCCTGTTTCCATGCCTTTGATCTTTTGTCTTTTGGATATTGGCATGGATTTTATATTATTAAAAAATTTTTCGATCTGATTCCGTTCAATAATGAGCCCATTGATTCTTTCAGGCGCTATTTCCCTTACACCGAAACGGTTGATTATCGCAGCAAGAGTTGTCGCCGTGCCGCCTGACCCAGTGAGCTTGATATTATTTACTCTCTTTTTTCCCTTTAAAAGTCCCCGAGCCAGAATGGAATCTATTTCAGTTGAAAGGACACGGATCATTTTATCTTCGGGGGGATCGGAATTAAGATATCCCTGTGTCAAGACCAGCGCTCCGATTGGAAGAGAATTTATTTGTAAATCTTTTTCCTCTCCCCATATAAATTCTGTTGTAGCTCCGCCAAGATCAAATATCACATGTGAATCGGGTTCAATATTGCCTGACCCGTAAATGACCCCTCGTCTCGTCAACAGCGCTTCTCTCTCTCCGGATATAATCTTGACATCGATTCCTGATTTATTATTTACCGAATTAAGAAAAAACCTTTTATTGCTGGCTCGCCTTGCAGCGCCTGTGGCAACGGCACAAAATTCATCGACTCCAAGTTTTTTGGCGCTAACAACAAAATTTTTAAGCGCCTTGGCTGTCCTTTCAACTGCGTCGTCTGTAAGACCGCCTTTCCCAGTCCCTGTAAAGCCTTCAGCCAGATGGGTATAGACCCTTTTTCTTGCAAGCGCCCTGAAAAGGTGAGGATAGCCTGTAAACTCGGCTACAAGCATTCTGGTCGTATAACTCCCGATATCTATGGAGGCGATCTTTTTCCCTATGAGGGAATCCTTGCTTTTGTTCAGTTTAATGGTCATTGGATTTTTTTGCTGATTATAACATCAAAATTAATGGAAAGGAAAGTTACCAGAGCTGACTGTCTTTTTCAAGGTATAAATCACCCCTTGCCGGTCTTCATGGAATTAAATCGGGTATAAAATCTTCTCTTTACTATATTTTTACCGAAGAGCCGTATTGCTCCAGATTCGCCTTGACAATTCCGCCTTTAATAAATTACATTTGCCCGCTTATTGACAATAATCATTCATATTGATTGATTTCCGGTTAAGATCTTGCTTAAAGGGAAATATTTGTTTTCCGGCATCGGATAACTGGTCATTTTTTTAAGTAAGCTCCTAACCGGAAAATATTTTATATTAAATTTTGGAGGTATTTATACATGAGCGAAGAAAAGAAGGTCGAGAGAAAATCGTTTGCATCCGGCAAGTTGCTGAAAAAGATAATGGCGGACCACTTTTATGAACTGGATGAGGCAGCCAAAACAGGTTCTAAGAAGATTGCCTGGTGTACCAGCGTGGGTCCTGCAGAGCTTTTGAGGGGCATGGGTTTTCTGGTATATTTTCCTGAAAACCACGGCGCCATGCTCGGTTCCACAAGGATGTCAACCGAAACTATCCCCACAGCCAATGCCATCGGTTACTCGCCTGATATCTGCTCCTATCTGACAAGCGATATAGGTGCATATCTACAGAAAAAGACACCCCTTAAGGCAGCCTATAACATAGAATCAGTCCCTAAACCGGATGTCCTGGTTTTTAATACAAATCAGTGCAGAGATGTCAAGGATTGGTTTAACTGGTATGCCGAGGAATTCAAGGCGCCTGTCATGGGCATTCACACACACAGGGAACTCGGGAACATTAAAAATTACCAGATAAGCGATATTGCAAAACAGATCGAAGACCTTGTCCCTGGACTGGAAAAAGTAACAGGCAAAAAATTTGACATAGACCAATTCAAAGAGGTTGTTGGATATTCAAGGCGCACATCAGAACTCTGGAGGGCCTGCCTTGAGTCCGCCTCTGCCATACCGTCTCCTTGGACCTTTTTTGACGCTACTATACACATGGGGCCGGCGGTTGTTGCGAGGGGCACAAAAGAGGCAGTCGAATATTACGAGATCCTTCTTGCCGAACTTAATGAAAGAATCAAAAACAAGGTCGGCGCCATAGAGAATGAAAGACATCGAATCTACTGGGACGGCATGCCGGTATGGGGAAAACTGAGACCCCTCTCCGATCAGTTCTCATCTCTGAATACCTGCGTTGTTGCTTCCACCTACTGCAATAGCTGGATCTTTGACCAGCTTGATCCAAAGGACCCCTTTGAGAGCATGGGAAGGGCCTACCTGGAACTTTTTATAGTCAGGGATGAAGACTTTAAAGAGAAATACATGAGAGATTGTTTTGATAAATATAAATTCACAGGCATCATTTTCCATGACGCAAAGACCTGTCCCAATAATTCCAATAATCGTTATGGCCTGCCCGAAAGGTTGAGCAAGCACTTCGGGATACCACAGCTGACAATCAATGGCGATTTGAATGACCTGAGATGTTATTCCGAGGAACAGGCAAAGACAAACATAGAGGCCTTTATCGAGCAATTGGATGAAAGGGCTTAGCAAGTTCCCTTAACAGACCAAGCCGGAAAAACACAAGTTTGATAACACCTTCAACTCCCTCTTATCTTAAGAGGGTAATATCCTCCCCTTATTTTAAGGGGAGGATATTAAGAAAAATATCTTACCAAAATGTTTATCAATAATATGAGTTAAAAATGTCAGGAAAAAATAAATCCATCTATATTGGAGTGGATGTCGGGGCGTCCCGCACAAAGGTTGCCATACTTAACCCTGATAAACTACTGATAGGTCATGACGTCAGAAAGTCCGGGACAGATTTCCAGCAGACAGCCGATATCTGCCTTGCCTCGGCCCTGGACATGGCAGGAACCACTGCGGATAATATTATGCGCACGATCTCTACCGGCTATGGAAGAAAAAACGTCTCCTTCACTAACGGGACAAAAACGGAGATAGGGTGCCATGCCAGAGGCGCCTATCACTCTTTTCCTATGGCTATTACTGTCCTTGACATTGGCGGGCAGGACAACAAGGTAATAAAGCTGGACGATAAAGGCAGAAGGTTAAACTTCAAGATGAACAGAAAGTGCGCCGCAGGTACAGGCGCCTTTCTTGAAGAGATGTCGCTTCGCCTTGACATTCCCCTAGAACAAATGGATTCTCTGGCGAAGGAATCCACCGGCATGGTGGAACTGGGGAGTTTCTGCACGGTTTTTTCAGCCACAGAGGTGCTTGAAAAAATCAGGCAGGGAAAAAAGGTCCCGGACATTGTAAAAGGCCTCTTTTTTTCTGTTATCAAGAGAGTCCTGGAAATGGATGTCATGTCTAACAAGGTCGTCATGACAGGAGGAGTCGTCGCGCATAACCCCTATCTTGTCCAGATGGTCAAAGACATCAGCGGACTGGATGTCCAAACCCCGGAATTCCCGCAATTGACCGGCGCAGTCGGCGCCGCCCTTTTCGCTATGGATGATTGATTTTTATAAGGGTTATTTCTCGCTGGACGGGAAATAATCCTTTTAAGAAATAAGCGGCAAAGACGCACTTAAAAAGCCTTTCTATCTCCGCAATATTATCCATTGAATCCTAACCAAAGATATTTGCAATTTGATGACCTTTTAAAGTCAGAAAATTCAATTTTTTGTCATTCCCGCGAAGGCGGGAATCCAGTCCGGTAAACTCAAGAAATTATGGATTCCCGCCTTCGCGGGAATGACAGAACTTTGGACTGTTCAGCAATAATAGATATGAGAGAAAATCTCTCAGATATGTTTTGTAAGAATCTAATTTTCTTCAAATTTACCCAAAAGCCATTATCATTAAGAATATTTTCCAATAAAATAGATTAGTTGGCATATTATTTGCATAAAATATCAGTGCTCAATTATAGTATTTATTGATCATCAAAGGCTCTCAACCGACAAAATTATTATACTTTATATAATATGAATATTTTTGTAGAATTATAAAAGTCCTATAAAATTCGATCCGACTTTTTTAATATTAGACCTGCGAAGGAATAATGTCTGTTATGGAAAATCCGAACGAAACCGTTTTAAAGGATTTAATCAAATCTCTTCTCTCTGAGATAGAAAAAAATGATATTTTTATGAGGGGTCACGCAGAGCGTGTTGCTGCAATCAGCCTGCGTTTCGCTAAAATACTGGGACTTGAACGGACGGAAATAAATCAGATATATCTTGCGGGTTTGCTCCATGATATAGGCTATATATATCTCCCATCAAATCTTGTCCAAAGGCGCGGTCAGCTTAATGAAGAGGAAGCAGATATCATTAAGCGGCACCCTCTTATTTCAGAAAAAATTGTATCAAAATACCCGATGTTGATAGGGCTTTTGTCTATTATACGTCATCATCACGAGTCGGTTGACGGCAGCGGTTACCCTGACGGACTGAAGGAGGATGAGATACCTTTAGGGGCAAAGATTCTCAACCTTGCTAATTGGTTTGACGCCATGACCATTACAAGGCCGCAGTTCAAACCTGTGAATACTGCTGACGCCCTGGCGGAAATAAAGGAAAAGGCAGGTAAAAGATTTAATAAAGGACTTGCCGATAATTTCATATACTTTATCGAGTCAACAGAATCTATAGCTACTGAGAATATAAACGATGCCAAAGAAGCTGAAAATGCTGGAAATAAAGAGCTGCAACCGGAAGTCAAAAGACAGGAGATAAGTCATATATCAAGGGAAATCATTCAGGACATCATAAACAAATATAAAAAGGATGAGATTGAACTCCCGGTTCTTTCCAGAGTAGTTCAGGAAATACAAAATGTCATGAACAACCCGACAACGACAATTGATGAGCTCTCATCAATAATTGAAAGAGACGCGGTAATATCCGTCCGTCTGATAGCCGTTGCTAATTCACCGGTGTACAGGGGCTCCGAAAAGGTTGTCACGGTAAGAGACGCTATCCCGAGAGTCGGCGTTAAAGAGACACACAGCATAGTTACTACAATTTCCAATAAAAGCATCTATGACACTAAGGATAAACAATTTAAGAATATCATGGAAAAACTTTGGCTGCATTCCCTTGCATCAGGCTATATAGCAAAGGCGCTTTCAGATGAATTAAGGTCCGGCGAAATTGAAAAATATTACTTCATGGGCCTTGTTCATGACATAGGAAAAGTCCTCCTCCTGAAGACATTCAGTGACTTACATGCAAAAAATAATTCGTTGGATCTCGGTGAAATAATGGCAGCGATCAAGGATGCTCACACCAGTTTCGGAGGCGCTATACTAAGGAAATGGGGTTATTCGGAAGCCCTTGTCAGGATACCGTTGCTTCATGAAGGGCCTGATTTCCGTCGTGATATGGATAAAGAGATCCTTACAATAAATCTTGCAAGCAATATAGCCGATAACATCGGCTATGGCCTAAAAGAGGATATGTGCCTTGAGCCGGCCAACCTTATATCAGCCAAGTTCCTGGAAGTCGATTTAGGCATGATCGAAGATATCGGACAAGAGGTTAAAAGGGTTATGGAGGATGTATCCCACGTATTCTGATTCAGCAATGTCCAGGATCTTGCATAGACGGATCCTCAAGGCATGGGAGGCCCTTTTTTTAAAGATGAAATGGCTTATATGCAAGATCCTAACCGGACATTGCTGATTCTGATTAGCGATTGCATCCCTCTATCTTTTTAATAATCCCGGATGTTGAAGAGCCCTCCACAAAAGAAATATTCTTGACCTCGCCGCCGGCAGCCATAACCACATCGCTGCCTATTATGTCTTCTATCTTCCAGTCTCCGCCCTTTACGAGTATATCCGGCATCAGGAACTCAATCGCTTTCAAAGGCGTCTCCTCGTCAAAAATGATCACGCTGTCAACAAATCCAAGGGCGGCCACCATCTCTGCCCTTTCATCCTGATTGATGACAGGCCTTTCAGGCCCTTTAATAGCCCTTACTGACCTGTCGCTGTTTAACGCGACGATCAGATGATCTCCAAGCCCCCTTGCCTCATAGAGATAACGTGCATGCCCAATATGCAGTATATCGAAACATCCGTTCGTAAAAACGATCTTTTTGCCGAGGGCCTTCAGCCCATCAATCTCTTTCTTGGCGTCAGGAAGTTTTTTTATTTTAAGGCGATATTTTTCCATGCTTTTTCTCTATCTCCGAATAATATATGGTAGGATATCACAAGCAATAAACATAAACTATATTTGGAGGCGATTGATTGTCAAGGAGATAATGGCCCTTTCAAACGGCAGTTCACTCGAATCCCTCATCCCTTGACCCCTCGAATCCTTATCATCGATCTACCCTTTTGAAGATGATCCTCATTGGTTAAATATCAATCCGAGTCCCGCCCTGTGATAAGATATAATGCACTTTTTCCAATAGCCTGAAGAACAAATCGGTTTTAAAATGTGAAAGGAACCTTATATCATTGCCTGTTACAGCATATAATTTCTTTTCTTTAAAAAGGTTTTTTAAGAGATCAGCGCCTAAAACACCCCTCTTACCTGACCCCTTTGCGACATCAAGGGCTTCCATGATATTTATCTCCTTTGTTCCTGCCCCCAGGCCTTTGATAAAATTTATGATTCGTGCCGTAATAAAAAGCGTGTAAAGATCATCCCGTTTGAATTGATCGGTTTCAATCGCTATTGCCGTGGAACGGGATTTCACGATATCATCCCAGGTCATCTCATGAAATTCCCCGGCTATTGGAGATCCCGGGGTCAGATAGAAGATGGAGACGCCAATAAGGACAGGGAGCCTCGTCATCAAAACCATCGTATCAATCATATCATCCAGGCTCTCATAGGGGAGCCCCAGTATCTGATAGGATACTATTTCAAACCCAAGGTCATGGGCTATTTGAACTATTTCAAGGTATTTACTAAGGGTATGCGGCCGCCGCGCCCTCTTAAGGGTTGCATCATTCGCCGAGACCAGCGAGAGGTTAAGCCCTGTGAAACCTGCCTTTTTCATAAGTTCCAAAATCTCAGAATCAAGGCTGATATATGATATGCCGTTCATGGCAACCAGGTGAATATCGCCAGTCGGGAAAAGGGTTATCAAGCGGTTTAACAGACTAATAAAATCTTCCTTGTAAAAGGTCAGGTTATCGTCCTCGAAATCAAATACCCTGTAACCGTCATCGTACCGCTTTTTTATTTCCATAATGATATCTTCAACAGCTCTTGTGCGAAATTGATCTCCGAAGGTCAGATGGACCGAGCAAAAGGTGCATCTATGGGGACATCCCCTTGATGTTGTGATAAAACAAAGCGGCTTGTTATGGAGCCTGTAACGATCTATTTCAAGGTCCGAGAAATCCGCCCATGGCAGAGCTTCAAGGCTATAGGGCTCTCCCATTGGGTTCAGTATCGGTTTGGAGTCATGCTTGAGTCCAAGGTTAGGGACATTTTTCATTGATCCACCGGATTGGAATGCCTTAAGAAATTCCACCAGGGGTCTCTCTCCCTCACCGCGGATAATGTAATCGACATTGGGGTCCTGTAACATTAAGAGGGGCGCGGCTGAGACATGGGACCCGCCCATTATGATCGGGACATCAATAATCCCCTTGATCGCATTTGCGCAGGCGAGGGCCTCGCTGTAATAGGGTGAAAAGAGCGATGATATGCCTACGAGATCAGGGGCTTCTTCTGCGACATCCCTTCCGATTTCATCAAACCCCGCCCCGAAATGATAGAAATGATGGAACATGGAAAAGGGGCTTGCGTCATGGTATTTATAATAGTCTTTAAGATAAGAAAGCTCACCGGGATATGGGATGGTCTTTCGTCCATAGCCATGATGATAGTCCTTCACGATAACCTCGACATCCGGCAAATGCCTTTTTACCGCGGCCTTGAGCATGCAAAGGCCAAGGGGCTGTAGCCTGATATCGGTATCATAAAAATCCCGGATCGGGGGCTGGAGAAGGATTATTTTCATATTAAGATCATATCACTTTATTATCTTGTATCGAAATAGAAAAATTACTATAATCCGCCAACGAAATTCAGGGAGGCGCCTATGACTGAGACCATAGAAGGACATATCTACAAGGCCTTTGACCTTGAGCTGAAGGAATTAAAGGAGAAACTGCGTTTTCAAGGCAAGCTCGTGGAAAACGCTATACAGAATGCCATAAAGGCGCTCCTTGACAGACGCTCGGAGATTGCTGAAAAGGTAATTGAAGACGACGATATAATTAATCTGAAAGAGGTTGAGATAGATGAATTCTGCCTGAAATTGCTGGCCTTGAGACAACCGGCGGCGAGGGACTTGAGGTTTATCACAACCGCGATAAAGATAAATTATGACCTTGAAAGAATCGGGGACATGGCTGTAAATATCTGTGAAAGGGTGCTGGAACTCAATCAGGAGCCTCAATTAAAACCTTATATCGACCTCCCCATGATGACCGACATCACGCAAAACATGGTAAAAGAGGGTCTGGATGCCTTTCTGAATGAAGATGTTGAGCTTGCTTTAAAGGTGACAAGAGACGATACAAAGGTAGATCAATTTCTTGATCAGATATTTCGTGAACTTCTTACATATATGCTGCAGGACCCCAGGACTATCACGCGCGCGACAAGGGTTCTTTTCATCGCGAAATACCTGGAGAGGATGGCTGATCATGCCGTGAATACCGCGGAGCTCGTATTATTCATGATGGAAGGCAAGATAATCCGTCATCTCAAACCGGTTCCAGAGACATGAAACAGACGGCCAGGATATTTTATATTCTTTTTCTTCTTATCGGAATGCTGACCATTTCGTGCGGCAGGGGCAGCATTGAAGGAAAAGGCAACAATTTTACAATTACCATAGCAGGATCAACCTCCGTGATGCCCTTTACTGAAAAGCTCGCGGAATATTTTATGCTTGACCATCCGGATTTTGTAATAAATGTCCAGAGCGGCGGCTCAACCGCCGGTGTTCAAGCATGTATTAACAAGACCGTCGACATAGGCATGTCTTCAAGAAATTTAAAAGACGATGAAAAAATTCTGGATGCTATAACAATCTGCAATGACGGCATAGCAGCGGCAATTCATCCGAAAAACCCGATAACAAATCTCACAATGCAACAGATAAGAGATATCTTCAACGGCCGTATAAAAAACTGGAAGGAACTTGGCTGGATCGATAGAAAGATTGATGCCGTTACCAGGGAAGAGGGCTCCGGGACCAGGGGCGCCTTTGAAGAGCTTATCATGGAGAAAAATGAGATAGATGACGGGATAATGGTTCAGGACTCAAACGGGTCCGTAAAAGAGGTAATCGCTACTGATCCCTATGCAATAGGTTATATATCTCTCGGCCTTCTTGATGAGAGGATAAAAGGTTTATCAATTGAAGGCATCTCTCCGACTGTAGAGAACATAAAGGCCGGCAAATATATGATCGTCAGGCCTTTCCTTTATCTTACAAATGGAAAACCCGGAGATAAGGTCCAATCTTTTATCGATTTTGTGCTTTCAAAGGACGGACAAAAGATCCTTAAAAAAGAAGGGCTGATAGACATACTGTGACTGTAATTACTTTTAAAAAAGAACAATTTATTAAATTTGTGTTAATGGCCTTTGCGCTTTCTTCACTTATATTTCTTTTTCTGATATTCGCATTTATACTCATTGAAGGTCTCCCTCTATTTCATAAGATTGGTCTGAAAAATATTATCTTCGGGTTTAAATGGGCGCCCACTAAAGGCTCATTCGGCATATTCCCGATGATAGTCTCTTCATTCCTTGTAACCTTCGGCGCCCTTGTCATAGGCGGGCCCATGGGCCTTTCCTGCGCGGTCTACCTTTCCGAATATTCAGGGAAAAAGATGAAGATGCTTTTAAAACCGGCCCTTGAACTGCTGGCGGGAATACCGTCCGTTGTATATGGCTTTTTAGGCGTGATCTATATTGTCCCGCTGGTAAGGAACTGCCTTGGAGGGTCCGGCTTTTCACTGCTGGCCACAGCCATTATACTTGGGATAATGATCCTGCCTACTATAATAAGCATCTCCTTTGACGCTATAACGAGCGTCCCAAAGAATTTCAGAGAGGGGTCACTGGCCATGGGGGCCACCAAGTGGCAGACAATCTATAAGGTAGTGATACCTTCCGCCAAGTCCGGGATTATGGCCGGTTTTATCTTAGGGATGGGCAGGGCCATAGGAGAAACCATGGCGGTTATCATGATAGCGGGCAACGCCCTTAAGATACCCACAAGCATCCTGGACCCCTTAAGGACGCTCACTGGGAATATTGCTCTTGAACTGTCATACGCGACCGGAGATCACAGGATGGGGTTGTTTTCCACAGGCGTGGTTCTCCTTGTGATTATTATGACCCTCAATTATATCGCCAATTTCGGGATAAAAAAGAAGAGACTTAAGTAAAAGGAGTTGTTCCCCATTGAGGATAAGGCCCAGCACAATCGATAAACTTGTAAGGATCGGATTTAACGCCCAGGCATTTTTTACCGTAAGCATCCTGGTTGTTATAATCACCATTATATTTTTTAAGGGTTTCACCCATGTCAATCTGGAATTTATTTTTTCTTCTCCTGAGGACATGGGCAGACAGGGCGGCATATTCCCTTCTATTTTTGGGACAATCCTTCTCGCCTTGCTGTCTATCGTCTTTGCAACACCCTTAGGTCTCGGCACGGCGATCTTTCTTACGGAATACACAAAGGAATCTGCATTTACAAAGATTATCCGTTTCGGCGTCGAATCACTGGCAGGCATTCCGTCTATTATTTACGGACTTTTCGGTTTTATTTTCTTTGTCATAAAACTCAAGATGGGATGGTCTCTTCTATCCGGCGTGCTGACAATGACAATAATGATCCTGCCGACGATAATAAGGACAAGCGAAGAGGCCATAAAATCAGTCCCCAGGAATCTGCGGATCGTCAGTTATTCCCTGGGCGCTACAAGATGGGAAACGGTCACAAAGGTCGTATTGACATCAGCCATGCCGGGCATATTGACAGGCGTTATGCTCAGCATAGGAAGGGTTGTGGGCGAGACCGCGGCGGTAATCTTTACCATGGGAAGCTCTTTAAGGCTCCCCACATCTCTGATGGATTCGGGCAGGACAATGGCGGTCCATTTTTATATCCTGGCCAGGGAGGGCATCTCCATGGATAAGGCATATGCCACGGCACTTGTCCTGGTCTTGAGCATAACGATAATTAATGTTTTCGCCTATTACATAATGAACAAGGTTGTATCCAGGTATTCATAATATATGGATGTTAAAATAAGGATTGAAAATCTAAAGGCGTCATTCGGGAAACATGAAATCCTGAAAGGAATCACCATCGACGTCTATAAAAACATGGTTACTGGCTTTATGGGTCCGTCCGGTAGCGGAAAATCCACTATTATCTCGATCCTCAACAGGATGATAGACTTTGAAGACGGGGTCAAGATGGAAGGCCGAGTCCTGTTAGACGGCATTGATATAATAAGAGACGTTAACGGCGTTGAACTCAGGAAAAGGGTCGGCACAGTCTTCGCGGTGCCGATTCCCCTGCCCCGTTCTATATATGAAAATATCGCCTACGGGCCGAGACTCAACAACATCAACGACAAGGATGAGCTGGATCAAATCATTAAAGAGGGCCTGAAAAAGGCCTTTTTATGGGATGAAGTAAAGGACAGGCTCAACACATCCGCCCTGAAATTATCAGGCGGACAACAACAGCGGTTGTGTCTTGCCAGGACCCTGGCCTTAAGGCCTGAGATCATACTGCTTGACGAACCATGCTCCGGTCTCGACCCTATCTCGACTGCCAAGATAGAAGAGGCATTGAGTGAATTAAAAAAGGATTACACCATCATCCTTGTCTCCAATAACACCAAACAGATAGCGCGCATAAGCGATTACTCCGCCTTTTTTTACATAGGTGAATTGATTGAATACGGGCACACGGACGCCCTCTTTACAAACCCTAAAATTAAAAAGACGGAAGACTATATCTCAGGAAAATTCGGATAATGAATGAATCGGTTCTTACAACCAACAAACTGAATCTCTATTATGGTGATTTCTACGCCCTTAAAGATATTAATTTTAATGTCTTTAAAAAATCCATCACCGCCTTAATCGGTCCCTCAGGCTGCGGCAAGTCTACGCTGTTGCGCTGTTTTAACCGTATGAACGATCTTGTAGAGGATGTCAGGATATCAGGGGACATATTCGTAAATGAACGGCCTATTGATGAAATAGACATCATTGATCTGAGGAAAAAGGTGGGAATGGTTTTTCAGAGGCCCAATCCCTTTCCCTTTTCCGTGTATGAAAACATGGTCTATGGCCTCAAGATACACGGGATGAACAACAGGAAAAAGAGCCTCGAAACAGTGGAGAGATGCCTCAGATCGGTAGGATTATGGGATGAGCTGAAAGACAAATTATCCTCCCCTGCCCTGGACCTCTCCGAAGAGATGAAGCAGCGTTTATGTATAGCGAGACTCCTGACCGTTGAACCTGAGATAATACTCCTGGACGAACCCTGCTCAGCCCTGGACCCTATCGCTACACTAAGGATAGAGGAACTGATGATGGAGATGAAAACCGATTACACGATCCTCATTGTAACACATAATATGCAGCAGGCGGCAAGGGTCTCCGATTATACAGGATTCATGCTCCTGGGAGATCTTGTGGAGTTCGGCGAAACATCACACATCTTCACATCCCCCAAGGATGAAAGAACAGAAGGTTATATAACCGGGAGATTCGGATAGACCCATCATGTTGACACTCACAATAAAACAGGAAAGAACCGGGCCCATAGCCGGTTGCCACCCCTGGGTTTTCTCAGGGGCATTTAAATCCATCCCCGATGGAATCAAACCCGGAGAACCTGTAAATCTTCTAAGCGAGAAGGGCGACTTCCTAGCGAAGGGCTACTTCAATACCTATTCACAGATAGCCGTGCGCATCTGGGGTTATGACAGGGACGAAGAGGTGGATGATGCCTTTTTTGTCAGTAGGATTGAGAAGGCATATGGGCTAAGGAAGAGGTTCGTGGAATTACCTGAGACAAACGCATACAGGCTCATTAACGGCGAGAGCGATCTTTTGCCCGGACTTATTGTGGATAAGTACGCAGATCACCTCGTAGTCCAATTTCATACAAGGGGGATTGAGGCATGGAAAAAGGAGATCATCTCCGCCCTTGAGAGGGTTGTAAGCCCTCATGGAATATACGAGCGCTCGGACATGGAGACGCGGGGCATTGAAGACCTTGATAAGACAAAGGGGCTGTTAAGCGGTTCTGTCCCTGAGCTTATAACCATAAGGGAAAACGGCCTTAAATTTCTGGTGGATGTAAAAGGCGGACAAAAGACAGGATTTTTTCTCGACCAGAGGGACAAACGCAAGGCACTGATGAAATACGCGGATAATGCCTTTCTGTTAAACTCCTTTTGTTATACAGGCGGGTTCTCCGTGTATGCCCTTGCCGGAGGCGCGAGACAGGTTGTCAGTATAGATTCATCGTCGCCCGCCCTGGAACTGGCAAAGGAAAACATCAAGCTGAATAATTTTGATATATCAAGATGTGAGTTTATCTGTGAAGACGTTAAAAACTTCCTGAGGCATGAAAAGAGGGGCTTTGATGTCATTATCCTTGATCCTCCGGCCTTTATAAAAGACCGCAGAAAAAAGAAGGAAGGCATGACCGGTTACAGGGGCATCAACGAGGCAGCCTTAAAGATCCTTGCCCCTGACGGGATACTTGCGACCTGTTCCTGTTCGGCACATCTGAGGTTTGATGAATTCCGGTTTCTCATGTCCGAGGCAGGCATGAGGGCCGGGAGGATACTGACCTTTCTTGAGACATACACCCACGGAATAGACCATCTTCAGCTCGTCCCCTTCCTTGAAGGTGAATACCTGAAATGCTTCTTCATATCAGCAGGCAGCCGCTCTTCTCCATGCTGCTTTCCCGCATCGCTTCATCGGCGGGAAACCAAAGCGAAAGAGGGACGCTCTTTTAAAAAATCAATTGGCAGTTTATTTTGATATTTTGAAGTCCCTTATTCCACGTCGCTGAGTTACGGCTCCCTTTTGGCTGCGTGGAACGCCAGTTTCATTACCTTAATGTTCTGAGATGAACCGCTGAAAAGATCCTCAGGAAATTTATAATATTTTAAAATGTTGTTCAGGATTTCTTTTGCTATATAGGAGTTCACCGACATGCCGGCAAGATATTGCAGTCGCAAGTTGCGGTCCGTGTTGATCTGCGCGTTCTTCATCCAGTCCCCAAGATCAGCAGCACGGCCGGCATATGTGGACAGCAGTGCAATTGCAGGATCCCCCCAGACGTTCGTCTCCACCCTCAAACTCCCTGTATCGGCGCCGAAACCCACATCCGTCAGAGACTCTTTCACCCGCGCGTAGTCCGGACTGTTCAAGGTCTCCTGCACCTTGTCCAGATTGATCCTGGTCGGCTCAGCCTGGCCCAGTAGAACCGCATCGAAGCCCGCGCCACCCAGGTCGTTGCTGAAAAATATCCCATTGGGAAATACCTTGAAAAACGTCGAGATTAAAGTTTTGACCG
>Ga0153915_10002185_pt1 | contig 17945 bp, 20 predicted proteins | sample Opewatmetagenome_2_FD_107003 | JGI IMG/M metagenome (GOLD analysis project Ga0153915, IMG submission 107003) | Freshwater wetland microbial communities from Ohio, USA - Open water 3 Core 3 Depth 3 metaG | ecosystem: Environmental > Aquatic > Freshwater > Wetlands | place: USA: Ohio, Lake Erie...
GAGGTCTTGAAGATCTCCGCGATCCCCTTGTTGTACTCGGAAGCCACGTCATAGAGGACGGCCGCCTTCTTCGCCTTCATCTGCTCCCGGGCGAACCGGGCGACGACCTTCCCCTGGAACGGGTCGGTGAAGCAGGCGCGGAAGATGTAACGTTTCGGGGCTCCCGTCCTCGCGTCGAGGGTGGTCTTCGGGGTGGTGGACCACGGCGTCACGAGGACAACCCTGGAACTTTCGGCGATCTCGGAGGCGGGCACGGCGTACCGGCTCGCGTTGGGCCCCACGATCGCCGTCACGTCCTTCTGGGTGATGAGCTTCTGCGCAGCGGAGGCCGACTGGTCGGCTTTCCCGGCGTTGTCCTCGATGTACAGCTTGATCTTGTACTTCTTGCCGCCGAGATTCAGTCCCCCGGCGTCGTTGACCTCCGCCACCGCAAGCTCGGCCGCTTTCTTGCACGACGCCCCGACCGCCGGGATGTCCCCCGTCAGCTCGGCGATGACGCCGATCCTTACAACGGGCCCCGAGACGTCGCTGCATCCCGGGACAAGCGCGCCTGCGGCGAAAAGAACGGCGGCGAAAAGGGCCGTCTTCTTCATCGCGAATCCTCCTTTCGAAAACCCGACCGCGTTCGAGCGGACCCCCTAACCACGACCACCGTATCGATTGGCCACCGGCTTCCCGCGGCATCGTGGCGAGGGTCCGGGAGCAGGGCATCGAGTCATCCTACCAAAGCTTGCCACGCAACGGAACAACAAAGCGATTCCATTGATATATTGACCTAGACGAATATTTGTGAGGTTTATCACGGAACCGGCCCGGCATCCGGAGTAGATTGATTATCGAAAGGGGGTGAATGCCATGGAAGCCATCTTCATCGATGTCGAGGCTCTGACTTTTGGCGTCGCGTTCACCGGCCTGATCGCCCTGCTCGTCGTCGCCGCGGGGATTTTTCTCGCGGGGATGGCCGAGGAGGAAGCTGCCGGCGCCCGTCTTACCTGGGCCGAGTGGCCTCTTCCCGAGACGGTTGCGCCTCCCGAGAAGGCGAAGCTGCGCGTGGCTGCCTGAAGCCGGACCGCCGCCCTCCCGAAGTCCCGTTCGCGGCGCTTCGGGCGGGCGGACTTTTTGTATTTTCCCGCCCGCACGGTAGAATGAATCCGAACGCGTCGATCGTCGGCCGGTCATCCCCGGGGAGGAGGTCCGCGTGCCTCTGCCCTTCCAGACCGCGAACGTGCTTCTCCGGGACCTTCCGGACGCGGAAGCCCGTGAGATCGCCGCACTTTTTCTGGAGCGCCGCTTTCACCGGGACGCCGTCGTCTTCCACGAAGGCGCCGACGCGGACGCGCTCTTCATCGTCAAGACCGGGATCGTCAAGCTCCTCGCCCTCTCGGATAAGGGGACGGAAACGACCCTGCACATCCTGCGCCCCGGCGACGTCTTCGGCGAACTCGCGTTTTCGGAGCCGGTGCGCCCCTTCACGGCCGTCGCGGTGACCGATGTGGTCCTCTCCGTCCTTCCCCTGAAGTCGCTGCGCGACCTCGTCGCCTCCTGCCCCGCCTTCGCCCGCAATCTCCTGGAGCTCTTCTCGAAGCGCCTGGGACAGGTTGAGCGGGAGTTCGCCGGTATTGTCAACGCCTGGGCGCATCACCGGCTCGCGCGGGAGCTTTTCCACCTCGCCGGGGACCTGGGCGTCGAGACGCCCGACGGAACGCTCATCCCCGTGCAACTGACCCACGAGGAGCTGTCGAACCTGATCGGAACCACGCGGGAGACGGTCACGATCCTCCTCCGCAAGTTCGAGGACATGGGGATCATCCGGAGGCAGTCGCGGCGCATCATAGTGGACAGGCCGCGCCTCGCCGAGTATGCGCATATCGCGGAAGGCTAGGGAGCCCGGACACCCATGATCCCCTATTTCGAGCAGCCGACCCTTCCCCTGGGGCCGGTCACCCTTCACGCCTTCGGGGCGCTCGTGGGCGGCGCGCTCCTCGCCGGGAGCGCGCTGACGGTGCGCCGGTGCCGGAAGTCGGGGCTTGATCCGGAACTGGGCGGAGACCTGGCCATATACGCGCTGCTCGCCGGGTTCGTCGCGGCGCACCTGTATGCCACGCTCGCCTATTTTCCGCAGGACGTTCTCAGGAACCCGATCCTTCTTTTCAAGATCTGGGAGAACATCAGCTCCTTCGGCGGGTTCGTGGGCGGGCTCTTCGGAATCTGGCTCTTCTTCAAGATGAGGGCGCCCGGCCTTGCCCGGGAGGAAAAGTGGAAGTACCTCGACGCCGTCGTCTTCGTCCTGCCGTTTGCATGGGCGATCGGGCGACTGGCGTGCACGGTCGCCCACGACCACCCGGGGACGGTGACAACCTTCCCGCTCGGAGTGAGCCTCGCGACCCCGGAGGCGCGGGAATACATCGCTTCTTATTACGCGTCCGCGGGCCGGCTCGCCGAGCTCCCGCGTCCGGCGCAACTGGAACGGATGGCGTTCCACGACCTCGGCTGGTACGAGTTCCTCTACACCCTCTTCGTGATCGTCCCGGCCTTTCTCGTCCTCGACCGCAAACCCCGGCGCGCGGGGTTCTACGCGATCGCCTTCCTGTTCCTTTATGTTCCCGCGCGATTCGCCCTCGATTTCCTCCGGCTCGCCGACGCCCGCTACCTCGGGCTCACCCCCGCCCAGTACGCGGGAATCGCCGGTCTCGCAGGCGCGGGCGTCGCGGCATCCGTCAGGCGTCGAAATCGGCAAGAACGCGGTGCAACGTGACCCCCCCCGCGCGGCTGGCGACTTCTGCGATCTCAAGCGCCAGCGGTCCGGAATGCCCGAGCTCCAGCCCCGTGTCACCCGGTGACGCGGAGGACGATCTTGCCGATGTTGGCGTTCGCCTCCATCCGGGCGTGCGCCTTTGCGGCGTCCGTCCAGTCGAAGACCGAATCGACGACGGGCCTGAGCCGGCCGTCGGCGAGACGGGGCAAGCCGAATTCCGCGAACCGCTTCGTAAGGGCAATCTTCCGGTCGACGGGAAGCGAGCGCAAGGCGCTCCCGACGATCCGGAGACGGCGCGACAAAAGGACGCCCAGGTCGAGCGTGTCCACCTTCGCCCCCCCAAGTGTTCCGAGGACGATCATCCTCCCGTCGACGGCGAGGGACCGGACGTTCTGCTCGAAGAACGGGGCGCCGACGAAGTCGAGAATGAGATCGACGCCGTTCCCCCCGGTTTGCGCGGCGACCCACGGCGCGAACGGCCCGTTCCGGTAGTTCCACCCCGCCCCCGCGCCGAGCTCCAGGCATCGCGCGATCTTCTCCGGAGCGCCGGCGGTGACAAGGGCGACCGCCCCCGCCTCCCGGGCGAGCTGGATCGCCGCGGTCCCGACGCCGCTCGCGCCTGCGTGGATCAGCACCGTCGCGCCGCGGGCGAGGCCCCCGAGCGCGACGAGGTTAAGGTACGCGGTCAGGAAGACTTCCGGGACGGCCGCCGCCTCCTCGAACGAGAGGTTGTCCGGTATCCGCATGGCCATCCCGGCCGGCACCGCCGCCAGCTCGGCGTACCCGCCGCCCGCCAGGAGCGCGCAGACGCGGTCTCCCTGCGCCCATCCCTCGCAGGCGGAGCCCGCGGCGATGACTTCCCCCGCCATCTCGAGCCCGAGAACCTCGGACGCGCCCTTGGGCGGGGGGTAGAGACCCCGGCGCTGGAGGAGATCCGCGCGGTTCACCGCGGTCGCACTCACGCGGACGAGAAGATCGTCCCTGCCCGGGACCGGGTCGGCGTGCTCGCCGATCCGCAGGACTTCGACGCCCCCCGTCCCCGTCATCAGGACCGCTCTCATCGACCCACTCCCGGTTCAGACAACGATCGGTTTCGTGATGTCCGCGCCTGGAAGCACCTTTTCGAGCAGTCCCCGGAGCTGCTCGGCCAGGAACGGCGCGAGTCCCACCCCCGGGTGGCGGACCTGACCGCTCGCGATGAGGCCCCGCATCCGATAGATCTCCTTGCGCACCGCGACGCCGGGCTGCTGCTCGAACACGATCAGCGGGAGGAAGCGCGTGTAGATCGCGCGGGCCTCGTCCATCCGGTTGTTCCGCGCCGCCCGGACCATCGCGATCAGGACCTCGGGGAAGGCGAACCCCGTCATGAATCCGCCGCTCCCCGCCTCGAGGTCGAACAGTCCGTAGAGGGCGCCGAGTCCCGTCAGGATCGGGACGCGCCTTCCCGTCATCCCCCGGCGCAGCGCCGCGATCCGGACGGGCGTGGGCGGCGCCTCCTCCTTGATGCACGCGACGCGGGGGATCTCGTTCACCAGGCGCAATAGGAGCGGAACGGACATGTGCACTTCCGTGGAGGCGGGATGGTCCTGGACGACGAGGGGGATGGAGATCCCCTCCGCGGCCTCGCGGAAAAACTCGACGACCCGCTGCTCGCTCGGGACCGGCTCGCGGGAGGGTGCCACCATCACGGCGTCCGCCCCCAGGGACTCTGCCGTCCGGCTCAGCTCCCGGGCCGCCCGCGTCCCCCGGTGGCTCGTTCCGACGACAACCGGGATCCGCCCCGACGCGGCCGTCACGGCGGTCCGGATCAGCGCCTCCCGCTCCGACTCGACCAACCGGTTCGATTCGCCGAGGACGCCGAGGATGGTCACCCCGTCCGCGCCGATCTCCGCCATGAAGGAGACGACGCGCGCGAACGACTCAAGGTCGACATTCTCCCGATCGTCGAACGGCGTCGCAAGGATGGGATAGACGCCTTCGAAACGCACCGCGTTCGCCACTTGCCGCCTCGTTCCGGTTTCAGGCCGTGATGGAGAGCTCTGCGAGGGCCGCGACGAGGCTGTCGTGCCCTTCGTACCGAATCCCTCGCATCGAGAGCTTCCGCGCCGCCGCGACGTTCTCCTCGATGTCGTCGATGAAGACGCACGCCTCGGGCGGAAGGCCGAGCTTGTCGAGCGCGTCCCGGTAGATCCGCTCCCCCGGCTTCATTTCCCGCACCACGTAGGAAAGGGTCACCGTATCGAACAAGGGATAGACCGGGGTCGCCTCGATGGGGCCACGGAAATGCCACTCGTTCGTATTCGAGAGAAGTCCGAGACGGTACCGGCCCTCGAGGCGCCGGATGAGGTCGCACGTCGACTCGATGGGCGTGAATATCCCGTTGAAGGCCGCGACGAATTCCTCCTCGGTCATGCGGAGCCCGCACAACTCCGCGAGCCGCGCAAAGAACTCCGCGGAGGAGATCCGGCCCGACTCGTAGAGAACGGGCAGCTTCGACCCGTAGATGAGGGACCCGATCTGCGCGACCGTCTTCTCCGTACGCGGGGCGATCTTCCGGAGGAAGATTCCCACGTCGACGGAGCTGATCACGCCCCCGAAATCGAAGACAACCGCCCGGACGGGCGTTCTTCCGTCGGGAGGGGTCACCGGTTCCTCACTCGTCCTCGACCGGCCAGACGATCTCGCCGGTCCGGGCGTCCGCGATCGCCCCGATGTCCCGCTTGACGAACAGCTCCTCGAAACGCACGTCTGCCGGAGCCTCCCCGGGCTCGAGAATGACAATCGACCCGTCCACCTCGCCGAGCCGTGCCCCCGTCGTCATCGCCTTGAGCTCCTCGAACATGTCGCCGCGCTTCGCCGTCTTCATGTCGTTCTCCTCCCCATGATACGCCATCCCCTCGGAAACGTGAGCCGCCCGTCGCGGTGAAATCCGCGATCGGATGTCATATCATTTTGAGGCGATCGGCGCGCGCCGGGTTTCAGCGCGGGACAGCATCGGGACAGCATGCGGAGGGCGCACCATGTCCAGGGACAAGGCTCCGGTCACGACGGCCATCCGGGCCCTGAGGGCCGCGGGGATCGCCTTTACCGACCACCTCTACGATTACGTGGAGAAGGGGGGAACGGCGGTCTCCTCGCGGGAGCTCGGCGTGGACGAGCATTGCGTCGTCAAGACCCTCGTGATGGAAGACGACCGGAAGAACCCTTTGATCGTACTGATGCACGGCGACCGGCAGGTATCGACCAGGGAGCTGGCGCGCGTCCTCGGGGTCAAGACGGTTGCGCCGTGCGCGCCGGAAACCGCCTTCCGCCACACCGGGTACCTCGTCGGGGGGACCTCGCCGTTCGGGACCCGGCGGCCGCTTCCCGTCTACATGGAAGAGACGATCCTCGCCCTGCCGAAGATCTACATCAACGGCGGAAAACGGGGGTATCTCGTGGGGATCGATCCGAAGGATGCCGCGCGGCTCCTCGAGCCGACCCTCGTGCGCGTCGCGAACTGATCCGCACCGTCATGGCGGCCCGCCGAGAACCTTCCCCGTCCGGTCGATCGTGGCCTCCGCGGACCCGACCCGGACGCGCGCCGTCCCCCCCGTGAAATCCCGCGCGTAGTCGAAGCGGGGCGGGATCACGAACCTTCCCGAGCCGTCAACGTACCCCCACTTCCCGTCCTTCTTCACGCGGGCGAGCCCCTTGGACAAGCTGCCGGCGTCGTCGAATTCGACGGGAACCACGACCCTTCCCCCGACGTCGATGAACCCCCACTTCTCCCCGATCCGGACGCGCGCCAACCCCTCCGAGAAGTCCCAGGCCTCGTCGTATACCGGCAGGATGTTCCACTGCCAGCTGTCGTCGATATAGCCCCACTTCCCGTCGATAAGGCCGCCCACGTTGACCGCCGCCAGGCCGTGGGAGAAGTTCATGGCGTAATCGAACTCCAGGGGAATGACCAATTGCCCCCGGCGGTCGATGAACCCCCACTTTTCCGCGATGCAGACAGCCGCGAGCCCTTCCGAGAAGTCCCACGCCTCGTCGTACTGCGGGTGGATCGCGATCTTTCCGCTCGGGCGGATGTATGCCCAATGGGAGCGGATGCGGACGGCACTCAGCATTTCGTGGAATTCCCTTGCCTTCTCGAATTGAGCGGGAATGACTTCACGGCCCGCCGCGTCAACGTATCCCCAAAAGCCGTCCCGTTCGGCGGGATAGAGCAGCGGGGGACCGAGGGCTCCCGGGCCCGGTTCCTGCGCCGGGGCGGGGAAGGCGAAAAAAACCGATACCGCGATGAGCGCCGCGAGATACGGGTCGCGCTTCCCGATCATGGCACCCTCCTCGTCCACGCCGCATGTTCCGATCGATCGCGTCGCCGTGTATACTGTACGCAGTATCCGCTGCAGTTCCATTATCCTCCAACCCCTCCCCGGATGGCGAATCGCGGGGAGGGACGCCGCCTAGGCCGCCCGCGTCGCGGGATTTCGGTATAGTGAAACGAAGCGCCGGGGCGGCGATCGGCCCCGGACCGAAGGAGGAGACGAGGCCGTGAGAGCGATGGTGATCGACGCGTTCGGAGGGCCGGAGCGGCTCAGGGTCGCGGAGGTCCCCGCCCCGACATCGGGAGCCGAGGAGGTCCTGATCGCCATTGCCTGTACCAGCGTGAACCCGGTGGACTGGAAGATCCGGGAGGGGATGCTGGCCGACATGTTCCCCCACTCGTTTCCCCTCATCCTCGGTTGGGACGCCGCGGGCACGGTGAGCGCGGTCGGCCGGAACGCGGATCGCTTCAAAACGGGTGACAAGGTGTTCGCGTACTGCCGCAAACCGCAGATCCAGTTCGGCACATACTGCGAGTCCGTGGCTGTCCACGAATCGGCCGTCGCGCTCATGCCCGCCAACCTCGGCTTCGCCGAGGCGGCGACGATTCCCCTCGCGGGGCTCACGGCGTGGCAGTCGCTTTTCGACACGGCGAAGCTTTCGGCGGGCGAGAAGGTCCTTATCCACGCGGGGGCGGGAGGCGTCGGCAGCCTGGCCATCCAGTTCGCCAGGCACGCGGGGGCGACGGTCTACACCACCGCCCGCGCCGCCAATCACGACTACGTCCAAGGACTCGGTGCCTACGTGGCCATCGATTACGCGAAGGAGAACTTCGTCGAGGCCCTCAAGAAGCGGGAACCGGGCGGCATCGACGTCGTCTTCGACACGATCGGCGGCCACGTCCAGCAGCGAAGCTACAAGGTCCTGAGGAAAGGGGGACGGCTCGTCTCCATCATCAGCATCCCCGACCCGGAGGAGGCGCGACCGTACGACGTCCGCACCGCCTTCGTCTTCGTCTCGCCCAACGGGATGCAGCTGCGCAAGATCGCGGATCTCGTCGAGAGCGGCGCGGTCCTGCCCGCCGCTTTCGAGGTGATGCGCCTCGAGGACGCCGCGAAGGCACAGGAGCTGAGCAGGAAGGGGCACATCCGGGGCAAGATCGTCCTCAGGATCCGCTAGGCCGGGGGCGTCGCGAGATCGCGCGTGCCCCCGGGGCCCGCCGGCGCGGCTTCCGGCTTTTGCGGGATAGGGCGCCCTACACGAGCGCTTTCGCCGCGGCGAGCACGGCGGCGTAGTCCGGCTCCTGGGCGACCTCCTTGACGTGCTGGACGTATCGGACCACGTCTCCCTTGTCGATGACGAAGATGGAGCGGGACAGGAGCTTCAGCTCCTTGATGAGCACGCCGTAGGCCGTCGCGAAGGAGCGGTCCTGGTAGTCGGAGAGCGTTTTCACCTTGTCGATCCCCGCCGCCGCGCACCATCGCTTCTGGGCAAACGGGAGATCGAGGCTCACGGTCAGGACGACGGCATCCCCGGGCAGGGTCGCGGCCTCCTGGTTGAACCGGCGCGTCTCCATGTCGCAGGTCGGCGTGTCGAGTGAAGGCACGGCGCTGATAATTTTCACCTTTCCCTTGAAGTCCGCAAGCGTCACGGGGGCGAGGCCGTTGTCCACGGCGCGGAAGTCGGGGGCCTTGTCCCCGACCTTGATCTCCGGCCCGAGGAGCGTCATCGGCTTCCCCTTGAAGGTGATTACCCCGGTCCTCTCCCGCATAACTCCTCCTTTGTCGGACATTTTAATCACGCGGCGGTCTTCTCCATCTCCTTCGAGTACCGGCCATGCCGCGCGGCACCGTTCAGACGGGCGCGGTGGTAGAACGCATTCCGGGCGGGCTCCGCGTTGGCCGGGTTCCCCCTCCAGGTCTTGAGAACGGGATCCTGCAGCGCGCGGCCGTACGAGAAACTGAGTTCCCAGGGACTCCCGCCCGCCGCGTTCATCGCGCTCAGGCGCTCGGTCGCCTGCTCGGCGGTCTGCCCTCCCGAGAGGAAGACGATGCCCGGGACCGCCGACGGGACGGTCCGCCGCAGGGTCCGCAGCGTCGCCCCCGCGATCTCGGCCGTCCCCGCCTGGCGCGGGCACTCCATCCCGGAGAGGACCATGTTCGGTTTGAGGAGCATGCCCTCGAGGACGACCCGGTGCCGGAGAAGCTCGGCGAACACGAGACTCAAGGTCGTGGTGGTCACCTCCTCGCACCGTTCCATCGGATGCGGACCGTCCATCAGGACCTCGGGCTCCACGATGGGCGCGAGCCCCGCCTCCTGGCACAGGGCGGCGTATCGCGCGAGGGCGTGGGCATTCGCCTCGAGGCCGTACGCGGTCGGGATCCCGTCGCCGATGGCGATCACGGCGCGCCACTTGGCGAAGCGGGCCCCCAGCTTCCCGTATTCCGCGAGGCGGCCCCGCAAGCCGTCCAGTCCTTCCGTGACGGTTTCCCCGGGGAAACCCGCCAGCGGCTTTGCCCCCGCGTCCACCTTGATCCCGGAAACGATTCCCTGCCGGGAGAGGACCTCGGGAAAGGGAGTCCCGTCAGCGGCCTTCTGCCGGATCGTCTCGTCGTAAAGGATCACCCCACTGATGAACTCGGAGATGCCGGGCGTCGTGAAGAGAATCTCCCGGTACGCCCGCCGGTTCTCCTCCGTCGACGCAACGTTGATGGCTTTGAACCGCTTTTCGATGGTGGGCGAGCTCTCGTCGGCCGCCAGGATTCCCTTGCCGGGAGGGACGAGAGAGCGGGCTATGGATTCGAGGTCGCGTGTCGTCATCGGTAGTCACCTCCTTGGGTCTCGGCGCGGTGTCTGCGGTTTGGATTCAGGAACGAGCCGGTCCGTTGCACGAACGCGGAGATATCGCGGGCCATCCGCGGTGGCGAGGCGCTCACCCGCCGGTCTCGACGACGCCGATGTAGGGAAGCGCGCGGTTTCGATCCCCGTAGTCGAGCCCGTATCCCACGACCCAGACGTCGGGAATGTCGAACCCCAGGTAGTCGATCCGCACGTCCGTCCGGAGCCGGTCCGGCTTGCGCAGGAGTGCACACGTCTTGAGGGATGCGGGGCCCCGGGCATGCAGCGTGCCCAGGAGATATTGGAGCGTGTCCCCGGTGTCGACGATGTCCTCCACGATCAGGACGTGCTTCCCGGCGATGTCGGTCCGCAGGTCCATGATGAGGCGGACGGCGCCGGGCACGGTTCCCGTCGTCCCGTAGGACGCCAGGGCGATGAAGTCGATGCGCCGGGGGACCGTGAGGCGGCGCGACAGGTCCGCGAGGAAGATGTAGCACCCCCGGAGGACGCCGACGAGGAGCACCTCCTCCACCTCCGCGTAATCTTGCGAGATCCGACGGCCGAGCTCCGCCACGCGCGACCGGATCTTCTCCTCGGGGATGAGAACGGCCGGTTCCCTCGCCGCCATCGGAAGCCTCATTTCTCCGCGAAAAGCGGGATGATCGCATGCGCCTCCACGTCCACGAGCCCGAGGTCGGTTATCTTGAGCGCCGGGACGACCTCGAGCCCCAGGAAGCTCATCGTCATGAACGGATCGCGCAGCGGAGACCCCAGGGACCTCGCGGCGCCGGCGAGGGACCGGACCCCCTCCCGCACCCGCTCGATCGGCTCCTCGGACATGAGCCCGGCGATCGGCAGCGGCAGCATGGCGAGGACCCTGTCCCCCACGGCAACCGTCTGCCCCCCGCCGCTTGCGGCCGCAGCGCGGGCCGCGGTCTCCATCGACGCGTCGTCCGCTCCGATCACGATCAGGTTGTGGTGATCGTGGGCCACGGTCCCTGCGATCGCCCCCTCTTTCAGCCCCATCCCCTTCACGAAGCCGAGAGCGGTCCGCCCCGACGCGCGGTGCCGCTCGATGACCGCGATCTTCAGGAGGTCCCGCTCCGGGTCGGCGACGGCGAATCCGTCGACGACGCTCGGCGGAAGGACGAGACTCCCGGTATTGATCTGGTCGGGCACGATGCCGATGACGCGCATCCGGCTCCCGTTCGCCGGGATCCGGAACTCCGTTCGCGACCAGTCGACGCGGACGGTGCCCCGGACCCGGGTATCGGGTTCCGCGGTCCCCTCTTCCCGGGCCGGGCCCACGGGCGTCTCGTCGCGGGCCGCGAGGACCCCCCCACTGTACACGAGCTCGGGCCGTACATCGCCGAGGTCGCCGAACACGACGAGGTCGGCGCGTCGCCCCGGGGCGACGGCCCCCCGGTCGGAGAGACGGTAATGCTCCGCCGGGTTCAGCGTCGCCATCCGGATCGCCGCAAGTGGCGGAACCCCGCCCGCAATCGCGCGCCGGACCAGGAAGTCGATCGATCCCTCCTCGAGAAGATCGGCCGGCTGACGATCGTCGGTGCAGAAACACAGCCGGCGTTCCGTCTGCGGCGTGACCAGGGGAAGGAGCGCCGACAGGTTGCGGGCCGCGCTCCCCTCCCGGATGAAGATCGTCATCCCCAACCTCAGCTTCTCGCGCGCCTCCTCGGCCGACGTGCACTCGTGGTCCGAGCCGATTCCGGCGGCGACGTAGGCGTTGAGCTCGCGCCCTCCAAGGCCTGGAGCATGGCCGTCGAGGGGGCGGCCGCGGGCGGCCGCGATCGCGGCGAGAACCCGGGAGTCCCCTGCGACGACGCCCCGGAAGTCCATGACCTCGCCCAGGCCAAGCACGCGGGGGTCGGAAAAGAGCGGCTCGAATTCGGCCGCGGTGAGGGCGGCGCCGGACGTGGCGAGCCGGGTCGCCGGGACGCACGAGGGAACGTTGACGAAGAGCTGGAGCGGCGCGCGCGCCGCATCCCGCAGCAGGAAGCGGATCCCCGCGGCACCCGCCACGTTGGTGATTTCGTGGGGGTCCGCGACGACGGTGGTCACCCCGCGGGGAACCACCGCGCGGGCGAATTCCCGCGGGCATACCAGGCTGCTCTCCAGATGAACGTGGGCGTCGATGAATCCCGGGCAGACGTACCGCCCCTTGAGGTCGACCGTCTCGCGCCCGCGGTAGCCCCGGCCGACGCCGGCGACGGCAGTCCCGGCGATGGCGATGTCGGTGGTCCGGATGTCAGAGGACAGGACATCGACGAGCCGCGCGTTGCGAAGCACGAGGTCGGCCGGCTCGCCGCCGCGGGCCACGGCAATGAGGTGCGAGAGGTCCATGCGACTCCCCCACTCTCCAGGGGACGGGCACGCCGGGAACGCCCCGGCCGCGGGCGCCGCGCCGTGGCGGCTCGCCGCGCCCGTCGCGCAACACCGATAAATTCATGATATCGCGGGACGCCCGGAGGGCAAAATCGGGACGAGTGGCGGGCCGGGTCCGCCCGCCACCCTTCGATGCCGATTCGCGGCGCAAGCAGGCAACGTTTTACATGCCGGTCGCCAGGGGAAGAAGCGCGACCTTTGCGAAGCACAGCAGGCGTCGTGACGGACCATCAATGCGTGTCTTTCCGCATGTCCTCCTCCGATTTCATACGTTTCACGATTTTCTCATCGATGACTTTGCTCTCGATAGCCTTGTCGAGCAGGTAATTCTCGAGGGTCTTGCTCTCGTCCGCAAGAAACTTCTTTCGCTCCAATCCGGTCTCGATGGTTCCGTTGTATACGGCAATACGCGATGGGATGCCGGGGACATTTCGCGCGTTCTCGACGACAATTCCTTTGTACCCGAGGATGGAAGGGGTGACCGTCGGCTTTTCGAACTTCGCCTCCTTGGCTACTTCAAGCATCTTTTTCACCCGGTCAATAGACGCCGCATCGTCGATGATGTAGGACGGATCCGGCCGGCCGGAAAAAAGGAGGACCGTAACCTTTAGGCCTGCGAATTCCGTGGGCTGAGTACCAGCCGCGGCTCCACAGAGCGGCACGAGCATGAGTACCGATAAAACCACCGCAAAAGCAAAACACTTCGTCGATCGATCGGCCCCGAACATGTATGCCCCTCCTTCAGTTGATTTTTTCGTGACCCTTGCCCTCGTCCGCATTGGAACATGCGCAATGGTAGCCGCAGAATTCGGTGTAACAGAGCCATTGGCCGCACCGATTCGCCGTTTCGGGATTCATGATGGAATTGTTCGAGTTATCGCGATTCGTTGCCTGGCCCGATCCCGGTTTATGGGACCACGTGCCCGAAGTATCGAGACGGTACCAGTGATAATCGGTGCCGGGGTCCACCACAAGTGCAACCTTGTCCTTCTTGTCGGGACAGACGCCCGATGCCGGCAGCATTTCGAGCCCATCGGCGACCGCAGCCTTTCTTACATCGGCGCAATTCATGTTTCCCCAGGTCAGCGTCTGTCCTGAAGCCTTTCCGGGCTGTGCGTATGTGTCGGTCCTCTTGTTGTTCCCGTAATTGTAGCAGTTGTTCTTCGACTGAACCGTCCCTGCATCATTCCAGAACGCGGGGTTGTACGATGGCATGGTGCAACAGCCACCAACTGCGACGATGAGACACCCCAGCAAGAGCCCGAACCGAAGACCCTTTTGGACCATTTCATCTCCTCCTTTCGCAGGGGACGAAGTGAACCTCCCCTCTTCTCTTGGCCGCGGGCAACCGAGGAAAGGCATTCGACATGCCGTCTCCATTCTCCCCGGCGAATTTAACCGGGTCCATTGCGCGCCGACCATGATCGTTTTCCGCTCTGGTGCGCCATGTCCTCGATTTCGTCCAGCAACCGGCTCAGAGCGTCTCGGTACTCGTGGTGACGCCTGGTGACAGTCTCTCGCACGGCTTCCAGCCGATGAGGACTCCGACGGACCGACTTGTTGCGGCAGTGTCTCGACAGGCTTCGCGCAGTGTCTATCAAGAAGAGATTGCTGTCGCGTATGACTGAGCGAACCGATCGTTCTAGGGCCATGAACCGTTCGTCGACGGGAAAGAACCGCCTGAATACGGCTATGTGGTACCGAATCCATCTCGCCAAATTCAGAACTCCGTCACGTTCGCCGATCCAATCGCTGAAGCACTCTGCCATCCATTCGTAGAGGTCGTCCAGGGAAGGGTCATTGAAGTCGTAGTCGACGGAGGCCGGGCCCCCTCTCAGCCTGCCCTCCTCTTTGAGCATGCGTTCTATTCGCGTGCCCGCATATGGAAGCATCTTGCAGAAGGTCACCGGCGACGACCCGTCGCCGCACAGCTCCACGAGGAAATCCAGATTCTCCTCGACCGACTGGAACGAGCTTTCGGGATCGAACAACATGAAACCGTAGTCGTACAGGATCTCCAGCTCGTTCAACAACTTCACGGCCGCGAAATTGGCCTGCGGAGAAAAGCGTTTGTTCATCAGTCGGAGCCCCTGGTCGTTCCCCGACTCGATGCCCAGGTAGACGAGAAACAAGCCGTGAGCCTTCATTTGCGAAAATAATCCCGAATCAACCTCGTCAGGGCGGCAGTTGATTTTCCAAAGTATCTTGTTGTGCAATCGCTTCTTGGCGAGCTGGTCGCAGAAGCGAGTGGCCCAGAGTCTTCCGCTGTCGCAAGCCACCGGGAAGTCGTCATCCTGGAACATGAAGATCGAGCAGTTCTTCCGCTCGTAGAGAAGTTCCATTTCACTCACGACCATCTCGGGCCGGCGTACCCTTTTGACAGGTCCAGGCGGACGCGAGTAAAACTCTCGAATACTGCAGAATGAGCAGTGGTTGACGCATCCCCTTCCGGCCAGGAGGGTGGCGAATTTCCGTCCGAATGCGTATTCCCTCAAGGGGAGCCGCGCGGGAGGGGGAAAGAGGTCGAGATCGCGCTCCAACGGGCGCAATGGGTTGACTCGAACTCTCCCTCCTTCCCGGTGCGCGATTCCCTTGATGGATCTCCATTCTCCGCGTTCGGCCAGACACCTGACAAGATCGAGCAACGTGTGCTCGCCCTCGAAAAGGACGACCGAATCCAGCTCGGGGATGAAGGCCAGCAGTTCTTCCGGGCGAAGGCTCGGATAGTGCCCTCCCGAGCAGAAGTGACAGGTGAGGCCCCCGGCCCTGAGACGGCCAATGACTTCGGCAAAACGCTGGATGTGGTGCTGGAAGATGATCGAAAAGCCGACTAGCAGGGGATCGATTGGGAGCAGGAACTGGAGGATCTTCTCCTCGCGGAGGCGGAAATCGACGATCCGGACATCGAAGTTCTCCGCCATCAGCGAGGAGGCCAGGTATCCGATTCCCAGGTTGTCCTGTTCTTCGAATGCCACGAAGGCAACCGGATGGCGACGCACGGGCGCATTCCTACGGCACGACGCGGGGGATCTTCGTCCGGACCGATCCATACCCGTTGTCCGGTCTCATCACTTACCGATGACTTTCGCCATCTCGGTAAGCGCTTTGGCCTCCGAGCTGGCAACCTCGGCAAGGTGATTGAGCTGGATCTTCGCGATGTTGATCACGGTCTCATCCTTCAGTCTTCTGAGGATGGCGGGGTCGACGGCCCACAGGATCTTGAAGATCCTGTTTTGAGGCGAACTGATGGCATATGCCTCCGGCTCCATTTCCCTCAACTTCATCTCCTTGTCCATCGGATCCTCCTTCGTGCAGACAACGAGGTCTGCAAATGTGATCTGGTTGACGGGTCTCCGTGACGGGCCATAAGACATCGGTGCTTGGCGGACAAAGATCAAGAAAGAAACTCACTCCTCGCGGCGCAACAGTCAGGGTCGTCGGCGCCGCTCGGAGCAGGGACTGTCAGGCCTGCCTGACCTTGTCGAAAGTCACGTCGCCATCCCGGGACACGGAATAGGCATAGGCCTCCTTCAGGTCGCGTTTCCCCGTATGCGTGAAAACCAGCATCCTGTCCTTGCTGAAAGCCAGGTGGACGACACCATACGCCTTCCGCTCGAACGCAAAGAATCGGCTCCCCTTCGGCTTGTTCTCCTTGTCCACCAATCGCGCATATCCGGAGGTCCGGAAGAACGCCACCATCTCGGTGACGAAAACCAGCGGCTGCGCCACGCGGCTGTGCTTTCCCAGTGCTCCGACGAGCGTGGCGCGGGGGTGAATGTATTCGACTCGTTCACTTTCGTCACCCGACGATATGACGGACATGACGGGGTTGACCTCTTTGAGAAATTCGGCGGAGACGTCGGCGGACCCGTGATGCGGCGCTTTCAGGAAGTCCGCGCGCAACTCGATCCTCCCTTCCCTGCGCCTGCGGACCAGCGTCTCTTCCGCCTCCTTGTTGAGGTCTCCCGTCAGGAGCAATCGGATATTTCCATATCTCAAGAGAAGAACGACGGAGTTGCCGTTGACGGTATGCGAAACCGAGTAGGCCCGCGGTCTCTTCCGCGCGGTCAAACCCTCCGCTTCCTCGGCTTCCGGAACCGCTTTCGGAGGGTCGTGCAGCAACGGGAGCGCCGGCTTGCCTTCGACATCTTCCTCGATCGGGGAAAGGACATCGACATCGAGGCCCTCCTGCTTCAGGAAGTCGAAGTGCCGGGAGCCGACCCTGTCCGAGATCCGCTTGATCGTGATCGGTCCGTCATCCGACCAGTCCTTAAGCACCTGGCTCCAAGTCCGGTAGGTCCTGTTTATCTCGGTTTTTGCCATCCCGGTCGGATCGTCGATCAAGCCGGTGACGTAAGAGGTCCCGTCCTTCGAAGCAACCGCCCCGAACGCCTTGAGCGGATCGTCCGCGGTCGCCCGCTTGACCAGTCCGTTATGCAACACAAGCTCGGGGTGGATGAAGATGCGCTTGTACGGTGTCTCGTGTTTCTCGGATTGCCGGATCCGCACCAATCCTCCGTAGTGATCGGCGTCTCCGTGCGTCACCAGGATCGCATTGATCTTCAGCCGTTCCTTCTTCGAAGTACCCGGGAACCGGGTCGCGAGATAGCGCGCGAACATCTGGTTTTCCCCGCCGTCGATGAGCATGATCGCGCCATTCGGGGTCTCGAGCACCGCCCCGTCCCCCTGTTGAACATCGACGAGGGTAAAACGGACGATGTCGTTGGCCGACGGTTCCCTGAACTTCGCCTTGCCGCTGACGAATCCATCCACGGGGTTCGACTTTATCGAGCCGTCGGGCATTGCCTTCCTGTCCTTCACCGTGACGGGGATGTCTTCGCCGTCGGGATCGCCGACAAGAATCGGATCTCCCCATCCGAGCACGGTGATGACCGCCTTCTTCTTGCCTTCCTTCCGGTAAACCTTGAGAAGGTCGACGTCGACGATTCTCTTTTTCATGTCGTCTTTTCCTCCTGCCCGGAGCTACAGGGCCTCTCGGGATCGACGGTGTCCTGGATTCCGGGAGGTCCTGCGGCCGTGTGGCCCACCTCGCCGGAGCCCAACGAAAGGATCGATGCGGGTGCGGCTGCCGATGCATTCGTCCGCGGCGGCGGGACAACCACCCCGGCATCGGTTTTTGTGAGCGTGGCCGCATTGCCGGCATTCCCGCGGAGCAGGCTTCCGGATCCCGCATGCGACCTGCCGGCGCCTCCGCCCGGGCCGTTCCCCGTCCGGTTGGGCACAATCATGTCACTGGAGTTGTGACAGACCAGTGACAGATACACATAATTTGGTGATTTTTTTTCGCGGAACGGCCTTTCCTTGCCGTTTGTGACGAAATTCCCGGGTGGGTTCCCTCGCCGCCGCGTTTTTCACGGGACGGCATAAGGCTATCAGCTTTTGATAGAGATTCTCGGCAAGGCTATCCACGTCCTCGGTGGCAGGCGGTCTGGATACCTGGGGTGAGGAGACCTGGCGCGGCGTTCAGATCCGGGGTATCGAAACCGAATCGTTAGTGGACCGTCGATTTCCGGCGGTCCTCGGCCTGCCACCGGTCGAGGACCTCGGCGGCCTCGACCTCCTGGCGGAACGCTTCGGGGCATGCCACCTGGGCGATGTGGCAGGCGCACTGCCTGTA
>Ga0153915_10002186_pt1 | contig 17931 bp, 13 predicted proteins | sample Opewatmetagenome_2_FD_107003 | JGI IMG/M metagenome (GOLD analysis project Ga0153915, IMG submission 107003) | Freshwater wetland microbial communities from Ohio, USA - Open water 3 Core 3 Depth 3 metaG | ecosystem: Environmental > Aquatic > Freshwater > Wetlands | place: USA: Ohio, Lake Erie...
CATTTGAGCCATGGTGAGGATGCGCGCCTGTTCGCGGCTGAGTCTCGGTGCCTACCAGCAAATGCCCTGGTACTGGCCACGCAGCGCGGCGCGATTCGGCAAATTCACCAGGTCGAGTATGTACTGCGAGTCGCGCGCAATTTCGTAGAGTTGCGCTGTCAGCGTCTTCTCGGACAATCCGACGATAACTACGTCCGACAGCGTCATCATTTCCTCCATGCTCACGCACATGATCGAGCCGATGTGCGGAATTGACTCTTCAATGTAACGGCGATTGGCGCCGATCAGCCGCGACAGATTCACTTCCGGGTCGAATATGCGCAAATTCATGCCCTTGCCGATGAGTTTTTCCGCCACAGTGACCAGCGGACTTTCGCGCAGATCATCGGTACCCGTCTTGAAGCTGAGTCCAAGCATGCCGACGTTGCGTTTGCCCCGCGCCAACACCAAATCGACGGCATGGTCCACGTGCACGCGATTGCTCGCCATCAGACTCGACAGGAGCGGCGTATCCACGTCCTTGGTCTTGGCGATGTAGGTCAACGCCTTCAGATCCTTGGGCAGACACGAGCCGCCGAACGCGAACCCGGGTCTGAGGTACGCTGCCGAGATGTTGAGGTGCGTGTCCTTGCACAGCAACTGCATGACCGCCTGCGAGTCGACCTGCATCGCCTGGCACACCCGGCCGATCTCGTTGGCAAAAGTCACCTTGAGCGCGTGGAATGCGTTGCATGCCATCTTAAGCGCTTCCGCTGTACGGATTTGCGTGCTGATGAACTCTCCGGGCAAGCCCTTGAAGATGGTTCGCACTTCGGCCGCCGACCGTTCCGAGTCGGCACCGATGATCGTGAACGGCGGATTGTCGTAGTCTCGAATGGAGCTGCCTTCACGCAGGAACTCCGGTTGAAAACACAGGCCGAAGTCCACGCCGGTGTGCTTGCCGCTGCTCTGCTCAAGGATCGGCCGGATGCGGCCTTCGACGGTACCCGGCTGCACGGTCGAGCGGATGACGATGACGTGATAGCCGGATTTCTCCTTGAGGGCGATGCCGAGTTGCTCCGACAAGCGCAGGATGGCCGACAGATCCTGGCTGCCATTGCCACTCGATGGCGTTCCGACGCACACGAACGAAAGATCGGAGTCCAGGATCGCGATCCTTGGATCATCCGTGACCTTCACCCGGCCCGAAGCCAAGACACTGCGCATTAGTTCCTGGATGCCCGCTTCCACGATCGGCGACTGTCCGTGGCGGATCAGGTCGAGCTTTTTCGGATCGATGTCCACACCGATCACGTGGTGCTGGTCCCGCGCAAGGCATGCGAGCGATACGGCGCCCACGTAACCCAGACCGAAGATGCTGATCTTCATTCCTGACTGTTCCCGTTATGGTGGATTGTATCGACCGTGGTCGCGCCCCAGTTGAGGGCGACCCGTGATTGCGGCGCAATTATAGGGATGGACCCGGCCAGGGAATGTGAACTGCACACGCAGGCACATCCCGCAAGGAGCGCTACAGGCCGCTATTTTGTGATTCACTGTACTGCCACCCGTTGGACGTGCTCGTACAAGGCCAACTGTGCGGCGGTGGCCGATGCCCAGCCATACTGCTCAGCGTATTCTCGCGTAGCGCTGCGCGACGGTCGCTCCGCGTGCAGCGCCAGTATGCCCCCGACTATCGCGCTGCTGCTCCGCTCCGTGAGCAAGCGCCCAGCCGCCGGCGCCGTCACGACCTCGGGCACGCCGCCGACTGCGGCCGCCAGAACCGGCGTTCCACAAGCCATCGCTTCGAGTACAACGTTCGGCAAGCCCTCGCGTTCGCTGGCGAGCACCAGAATGTCGGCGGCCGAGTAGAGCGCCGGTAGCTCGTCCTGCGGCAGCGATCCAAGAAATCGCACACGCTCGCTTATTTCAAGTCTTCGACACTGTTCCTCGAGCTGCGCGCGCTGCGGTCCCTCGCCCACCAGGAGCAGATCCCAATCAGGGAGCGCCTTCAGCGCAGCAATAACCAACTCCTGACCCTTAGACGGAACCAGCTTCCCGATGCAGAGCAGCGTCCGCCGATTCAGTCTGAGCTGTCTGCGCATTACATCCCGCGGCAGCGGACGAAAACGATGCAGGTCTACGCCGTTGCGAATGACATGAATCTTCCCCGCCGCCACACCCAGATTCAGGAGCTCCGCACGCAAGGCGGCGCTGACCGTGACAATAGCGGCGCACGCATGTGCGGCGCATCGAATCATGCGCCGCGGACGCGGGAAGCGCGCCAGCAAGTTGATGTCGGAACCGCGCGCCGTAATCACTACAGGCTTGCGCAGCGTGTGCCCCAGCCAGGTCGCCGCGACGCCGTCCGGATAGAAATAGTGCGCGTCGATGATATCGAAGTCGGTGCGCAGGATCGGCGAGCGTTTGAATACCGGCTGCATCGCGCGATACAGCAACCAAGGTGCGATTGACATACCAAATTTCGGTACGACCGGGTAACGCGGATGCAGAACGCGCAAGCCGTGACGCATCTCCAAGTATGGCGCGCGCGCAAAGCGCGCATAGTCTCCGAACATTGGATATGCGAGCGGGAACCAAGGTACGGGCGCACATACCTCGGCTTGCAATCCGGCGTCGACGAGACGCAAGAGCCGTTGCTCGACGAACACGCCGTGTTGCGGTTGGGCTGCGTTCGGATAAAGTGTGGTGAACGTCAGCACTCGCGGCACGTAAGTACCCTCGACCAATGGCCGGCGATGCGCCGTATCTTGCGCAGCAGACAGGGATCAGGCTGCAATATTGCGCTCGCCGCCGGTCGCGGCAGTCTCCTGCATGCTGCGCTGGAATCCCTCGAACATGAGTAGTGCCCAGAGCGGCGAGCTGTGATCGCGGCTGCCGCTCTGATGCTCGTCCACCAGTTGGCGCAAATAGTTCGCGCTGAAGATTCCCGACTCCGCCAGTTCGCTCTGCAGCAGCCGCTCGCGGATCTGGTCGCGCAGTGGCCCGCGGAACCACTGCGCAAGGGGGACGGCAAAGCCCATCTTCGGGCGATACAGCACCTCCCGCGGCAGCAGCGGCTCAAGCGATTTCTTGAAGAGGTACTTTCCCTCGGCGCCCTTGAGTTTCCATTCCTGAGGCAGCGTTGCCGCCCATTCAACGAAGCGGTGATCCAGCATCGGAACGCGCACTTCCAGGCTGTGCGCCATGCTGGCGCGGTCGACCTTGACCAGAATGTCGCCTGGCAAGTACGTCTTGAAGTCAAGGTACTGAACCATCGCAAGCGGCTGATCAAGCGGCGCACGCTGCGCGTGGCGGCGAAACACCTCAAGCGAACTGTAACCCTGCAGGGCGCGGCTGAAGTCCGGATGAAACAACCGCGCCCGCATGTCCTGACCCATGATCGAGACGCTGTGCAGATAGCCCTGCACGCTGTCGCGCGCCAGAGCTTCTAGCGTTGCTTTGGCGCGCAGTACGCGCGGAGCCCAGTCGAGCTTCGGGTACCAGCGGCCCGCGAGGCCGAACAGCCCACGCCGCAGCCGCGCGGGCAAGAGTCTGCGCACGCGTTCCTCGTGAACGTGCCACTTGTAGCGCCGGTAGCCGCCAAAATTTTCATCACCCGCATCGCCCGACAGGGCGACCGTAACGTGCTTGCGAGCGAGTTCACAGACCCGGTACGTCGGAATCGCGGAACTGTCCGCGAACGGTTCGTCGTAGACGCGCACAAGTTCGTCGATGAGACCATAGTCATCCGCGGCGACGCGCTCCACCGCCTGGCGCGTGTGGTAGCGCTGCGCAACCATCTCCGCGAAGCGGGATTCATCGTAGGCTCGTTCGCCGAAGGATATCGAGCAGGTATTCACTGGTTCACGAGAGATGCCCGCCATCAGCGCGACGACGGCGCTAGAGTCCACGCCGCCGGAAAGAAACGCGCCGAGCGGCACTTCGGATATAAGGCGACACCGAACCGCCTCGCGCAGCCGTTCGATCAGCTCGTTACAAGCATCGGATTCCGACGCCTGCGGGGCCGGGTTGAACCTGAGGTCCCAGTATTCCTTCGGTTGCGGCAGCGGCTGCCCGCGTCTCACCTCCAGCGTCGACGCGGGCGGCAACTTGTAGACGCCTTCGAGAATCGTGGCCGGATCCGGCACGTAGCCAAAAGTGAAGTAGTCCTCGACGGCGCTCGGTCGCAGTCTGCGGGGCAGCAGCGGGTGAACCAGCAGCGATTTCAATTCCGAAGCGAAGATCAGTTGGCCGTTGGGGACTCGCGCGTAGTACAAGGGCTTCTTGCCGAGACGGTCGCGCGCGAGCAGCAGCGTCTGACGATCGCGATCCCAGAGCGCGAACGCGAACATCCCGGCAAGACGCTCGACCACCGCGGCACCCCACTCCTCCCAGCCGTGGACGATGACCTCGGTGTCGCTGTTGGTCTGGAAGCGGTGGCCGGCGCGCTCGAGCTCGCGTCGGAGCACGATGAAGTTGTAGATCTCGCCGTTGAAGGTAACCACGACCGATCCGGTCTCGTTGTACATGGGCTGCCGCCCGCCTGCAAGGTCGATGATCGACAGCCGCCGGTGCCCGAAGCCGACACCCGGCTCGACGTGGAAACCGCTGCCATCGGGGCCGCGGTGGCTCAGGCGGTCATTCATGCGTTCGAGCAGTGCACGGTCCACCGCGGCGCCGCCGCCCAAGTCGAATATCCCGGCAATCCCACACATGATTTCTGGTCCTCGAGATTCAGCGTTGTGGCGCAGCCGCCGTGCGCGGCTCGGTGAGGCCGGCAAGACATTGGTACAGAGCGAGATAACTCGCGACCATCGCGTCGAGACTGAAGTGCTGCTCGGCGCGCCGGCGGGCAGCGGCCGCGTGGCGCAGTCTAAGTGGCGCATCATCGACGTAGCGCTCGAGCGAAGCGATGAGCCCAGGGACGTCCCTTGCGGCAAAGAGCTGGCCGGTTTCCCCGTTCGCGACCAACTCGCCGTTGCCGCCGACGCAACTCGCGATCACCGGCAGACCGCTCGCCATGGCTTCGAGAATCGTATTGGAGAGACCCTCGTTGAGCGAAGGCAGCACGAAGACGTCGAAACTGCGCAGCATGGAAGAAACGTCGCGCGTCGCCCCCGGCAGCCAACACAGATCGAGGACGCGGCGTGCTCTGAGCAGCGCGACGATGTCATCCCGCATGGGTCCATCGCCGACGAGCGCGAGCCGTAGGCGTGTGCGGCACTCGGGCCTTCGTTCGACGAGTCCGGCGAACGCCTCGACCAGCGTCTTCTGATCCTTCACGGCCTGCATGCGTCCGACCGTGCCGATGACGAGTGTATCGTCCGGCGGCGGGTTCCCGGCGGCGAGCGGTTCGCGAGGCCCGCTACGCGGCGCGAAGCGGTGCGTATCGACACCGTTGTAAATCTGCTCGATGCGGTCGCCGGCAACGCCCACCGCTTCCTGCAGCCAGCGCTGCATGTCCTTGGACACGGTGACATAGCGGCTGATGAACGGGCGCATTGCGCGCCGGAGTTTCAGATGTTTACGGCTCCGGCCGTCGAGATCGAACATGTCCCAGCCATGCTCACCGTGAATGCGCACGGGCACGCCCGCGAGGCGCGCGATCGGTGCGCAATCGACGGTCGCATAGTTCCGGCTGTGCACTATTGCCGGCTTCAGTGAGCGCAGCGTGCGCCACAGTCGCCAGTAATTCGCCGGATCCTTGCCCGGTCGCTTGCCGAGCGCGATGACTGGAACCTCGGGATTCTCGATGCGGTCGCGAAAATCGGAGTGGTGCGAGAGGCACACGATGGCATGGCGCACGGTGCCGGGCGGCGTGCGGTTCACGAGATTCACTATGCCGTTCTCGAGTCCGCCGATGATCAGGTGCTGGATCACGTGCGCCACCAGCGGCGTATCGGCCTGGGCAGACGCCGGGCTCATCGGTTCATACCCTCGACGCGCGCAGCGAACGCCGCCAGGCTGAAATGGCAGCTGATATTGATGCGCTTGATGCGGTATGGATCGATCGGACCAGAATTGAAACCGCCGAACGCCGACACGCAGGCGCTGTAGCCCGCGCGCACCACCTCGGCCCGCGCCTCGACCGTGAAGTTGTCCGGTCCGCCGAACGGGTAGGCGAACATCGGCCGCTCGATGCCAAGGTGGCGCACGAGATGATCGCGCGACTCCTCGAGCTCGCGGCGCACGTCGGCGAGCGGCGCCCGCCCGCAGTCCAGATGCGTCACCGTATGCGAACCGACCGTGAAGCCCCAATCGCGGAGCCGTGCGAGCTGCGCCCAGCTCATGGTCGGCAAGTAATGCCCCTTGCGCTTGAGGTCATGTTCGAATGCGATTTCGGATTCGATATGGCCGGTGGAAACGAAGAACGTGGCCGGCACGCGATGGCGCAGCATGATCGGGCCCGCGATCTCGGAATTATCGAGGTAACCGTCATCGAAGGTCACGGCGACTATGGGCCGCAGGCTGCGCCGGTCCACGCGACGAGCTGCGATGTCTTCGAGGCACACGAGCCGGCAATTGCGCGCCAGCCAGGCGAGCTGTCGGTCGAACTGCTCGATGCCGACCGTGAGACTGTCGCGCATGTCGTCATTTACGCGGTGGTAGAGCAGCACGACGATGCGCTGGCGCCCTGCCAGACCGGCGAGCCAGCGCGGGATCGGTCGCCACAGTCGCCGGTAGAGCGAGAAGGCGCAATCCTTGACACGCTCGCTGAGCGGCCGCGGGTCGGCGTTCAGTCGCCGCTCTTGGGCGGCGATCTGCCCGAGCGTCGGCTTGCGAAAGGTCTGGCCGCCGGCCTGCTGTGCGCGCCAACGCGCGCGGCCGTGTCCGATGTCCTCGACGGCGCGGCAAACGAGCTCGATGCCGATCTCATCGAGCTCGAGCTGCACGCCCTTAGGCGTGGCATGGGGAGCGCGCCGCAATGTCTGTTCGAGGAGCACATCGCCAGCATCGAGTGCACTCACCACTCGGTGCACAGTGCAGCCGAACTGCGTCGCGCCCGTCTCGAACTCCCAGAACGCGGGGGGCATGCCACGAAAATCCGGCAGTTGGCCCTTGTGTAGGTTGATGGTGCCCAGTCGCGGCACGGCGAACACTACTTCGCGCAACACTGGAGCGCCGAGCGAGATGCCAAGGTCCGGCCGGTACTCGTGCAGCAGCGCGACCGTACGCTCTGCATGCACGTCAGCGACAGTCCGCCAGCACACGCGCAAGGTCGAGGTGACAGCGGCAAATTCGTACGCCGCGCCCGGTGAACCAGGCAACGGCTCACTCGACGGCCACAATCGCAAGCGCATCGACTCGATCACTTCCGTCGCCTGGTAGGGGATCCAGCGCCAGCCATTGCGCCTGAGATTGCGCAGTTGATTGCGCAACAGGCGACCGGCCGTTCGCGGCGGGCGATGCTCGATGACCAGCAGCTCGAGCTCCGGGTTGCGGCGGACGAGTTCGACCACGTTTCGACACACGTTATAATTTCTGCCGGATGTGAACACGACGACACGTCGCACCGGCATTGCAGGTGAAAACCCGCTCACCGCACCGGCTCCACGTCGCTCGCCGCCAAATGCGCGCGCGCTCCGTGCAGGTCCCTGGCCCGATCGATGATGCGGTCGAGCCGCCGCATGGAGGCCGGCCAGCTGTGATGCGACAGCACGCGCGCGCGCGCAGCTTCCGCGAATCGAGCCCGGGTCTCGGGTTCCTCAACCAGCCGTAGCACGGCATCTGTCCACTGTGCAGGCGTCGACGCCGTCATTAGATGCTCGCCTGCGACTGCGTCGACTCCCTTGGCCGCGAGCGGACTCGAGATCACAGGTACGCCGAGCGCCATCGATTCGAGAATCTTGTTCTGGGTGCCACGAGCGATGCTGAGTGGCGCAAGCGTTAGCACCGAGGATCTCACGTAGGGGCGCACATCCGGCACAGAGCCCGTCACCGTGATGCCCGGAAGTTTGCCGAGGTCTCTAATGGCCGGCGAGGGATCGGCGCCGACGATCACGAGCTCGAGCGCCGGCCTGCGGCGCCGCAGCTCGGGCCACACCGTGCGGCAGAACTCAAACATTCCCTGCTGATTGGGGAAATAATCCATGCGACCGACGAAGCACAGGCGCGCGGGATGGCAAGGCTCCCTCGCGGGTGCGAAGTATTCAGCGTCGACGCCATTCGGGAACCAATCCGTCGACGATCCTGTGCGGTAGCTGTCGAGTGTTTCGCGTTCGGCGAGGGTCGTGCAGGTGCACAAGTCGAAGCGTCGGGCGAGACGCGCCTCTTCGCGTTCGAGTTTGCGACCCTCGAGCCAGTAGCCGGTCGACAGCGGCCAGGAGCGAAACTGTGCGTACTCGAACCACTTCTGCGAATCCATGTCGCCAAAATCGAGAATCTTGCACACATCCGTGAGGTTGCACACGTACTGGGCAGCCGACGAACAGTGGACGAACACAAGGTCGAAGCTGCGCTCGATCGCGAGCGCCGCAACGCGTCGTTTGAGCGCCGGCGAACAGAAATATCCAATGCTCGAGGGTACGACCGTTGGCAGACGTAGCAGCATGCGCCCGAGCGCCGGCAGCGTGCCGATCTGTTCAACCAGATATCTGTGGCAATAGCGACTCAAGCCAGCGCCCGCGACGGCCTCGTCGGCGCTACGCGCCAGCGACGCCACCGTGACCTGATGACCGGACTCGGTCAGGTGTTTCACGATGTTGAATGGTCGAATCTTGCCACCGCGACTCGGAGGAAACGGAAAGCGATGGCAGACGAAAAGAACGCGCATCAGGCGGCTCGCTCTGCGATTTCCGCGGTCACATCGGCTGGACTGTGACTGTCGAGAAAAACCCGACACCACACTTCCATGCTCATGAGCGCGAGCAGCGGGTCACTGTGATCCTCGCGGCCGCGCTCGTGCTCGCCGATGATCCTCGCGACTATCGGCCAGTGAAACAGGCCGCGACTTTCGACGGCCGATCTCGACAACAGGTGACCGAGCACGTTTGCCAACTCGTGCTTCAGCCACGCGCCCATTGGCGCTCCGAATCCACGCTTCTTGCGAAACAGGATTTGCGGCGGCAGCAGGGGCGCCAGTGCTCTCTTCAGCAGATGCTTCAAGCGCCCGCCCGGGAGCTTTTGTTCTTCTGGAATGCGCGCAGCGAGCTCGAGCAACTGCCAATCGAGCAGCGGCACCCGGCATTCGAGCGACGTGGCCATGCTCATGCGGTCAGTGAGCGCGAGCAGATCGTCCGCCATCTGCGTCGCGAGATCAACTTCGAGCAAGCGGCGCAATCCGTCACTGTGGCGGGCCTCGGCAAACGCCCGATCCAAGGCATCGGCGTCAGTGTTATCGACCCCGGCGATCAGCAGGTCGCGTCGCAGCGCGGCTGGCATGACCTGAACGTAGCTGCGGTAGCGTTGTTCAAATGAAAGTTGGCTCGAGCTGACGAAACTGCGGGCATAACGCGAAAGGCTCAGGAGTCTGGTGTGCCGGTCGCTCGGCAGCCGCCCGAGAATCGGTTCGATCAATCCCTGCCGCAGCCATGCGGGAACGCGTCGATAACGCCGCAGGTAATAGTCGCCCAGATACCGGTTGTACCCGCCAAAGAGCTCGTCGCCACCGACACCGGAGAGTATGACCTTGACGTCGCGGCGAGCGAATTCGGAAACCAGATACGTCGTCATGAAGGCCGTGTCCGCGACCGGTTCGTCCATGTGCCAGATCAGCCGCGGCATCAGCGCTGCCACGTCGGGCCGTACGACGATCTCTTTATGCTCGGTTGAGAACAGATCGGCTACCTGCCGTGCGTACGGCAATTCGTTGAAGTGACGGCCGCCGCTCGAATCGTCAAAGCCGATCGCGTAGGTCTTGACCGGCTGCGTGCTGTGCCGAGCCATCAGCGCGACCACGGCGCTGGAATCGACGCCGCCGGACAGAAATGCGCCGAGCGGGACGTCGCTCACCATCTGCGCGACGACCGCCTGTTCGAGTGACGCGCGCACGCGCTCGACCCATTCCTCTTCCGATCGACCGGTCTCGACATTCGCCGCAAGATGCCAATAGCGGCGCAGCTGAACGCCGCCGGCCTCGGCTATCAACAAGGTAGCGGGCGGCAACTTGCGAACGCCGCGGAACATACAGCTCGGCGCTGGGACGTATCCAAGCGCAAGATATTCGCCGAGAGCGCCAGGATCGAGCGCGCGCACCTCTTCCGTGGCGGCGAGGATCGCCTTTGCTTCCGAGGCGAAGAACAGCCCGCGAGGCGATTCAAAGTAATACAGGGGCTTGATGCCGAGGCGATCGCGGCCAATCAACAGCCGCCGTCGCCGCCGGTCCCACAACGCGAACGCAAACATGCCGTCGAGTCTCTCAACGAACGAATCGCCGTACGCTTCGTACATATGGACAATCACTTCCGTGTCGCTGTGCGTGCGAAAGCGGTGACCCGCGGCCTGGAGCTCCTTGCGCAATCGCTGAAAATTGTAGATCTCGCCGTTGCACACGACCCGCAGGGACCCGTCCTCGTTGGCGATCGGTTGGCGCCCGCCGTCGACGTCAATGATCGAGAGCCGCCGCATTCCCATCAGCAAGGGGCCATCAACATCGGTCCCCTCGTCGTCCGGCCCGCGATGCACAGTGGCCTGGGCCATGCGTGCGAGCCGTGCGGGCTCCGGCGCCGGCCGCGACTGAGGCACGAGTATCCCGTAGATCCCGCACATGGCTAGTTCACGTCCTCAGCCCAGGTGGCGGGCAAGCGGCGGCCCGAGCAGGCGACTCAGCGGGAGCGGCATGCGTTGCCAGGCGCTGACCAGCAGTCGGTATTTCGGATTAGTGGGGCTCAGGTTCGGCATGCTGTGCGCACGCACCAGGAAGTACTCATAAGCGAGCGGCGTCTCGTCGAATCCCCAGTGCTTCTTGAATCGATAGGAGCCGGTGCCGACCTTGCTCCGCCCAAAATCGAATACGCGCACGCCCCGTTCGGCCGCACGTCGCATCACCTCCCAATACATGAAATCGTTCGCTTTCAGATCGCGAGCGACACTGCTGCCGCCACCGTAGTAAGGCAGGATCGTGTCGCGAAAGTAGAAGTTGAGCACGCTCGCAACCGGCGCGCCCGCGTGCGTAACAGTCACAACTTCACAAGCCGAACCGAATACCTCGCGAATAATCTCGAGATAGCGACGGCCGAACACCGGAGTTCCGAGGTTGCGCAGGCTCTCCGAATAAAGCGCATACAGCCGATCGACGCCCGCGTCGAGGCTTGCCTCCAGGCCGGCCTTGATGCCCTTGCGCACCATGGCGCGTTGCTTTTGCGGAATCGCCAGCAGGTTTCGGTCCGGGTCGGCAAATATCTCGCGCCGAAAGGTGACGTACAGCGACTTGTTCAACCAGTCCGGTCGGCGTGGGGTGATATTGCGCATTTCAAGGTACTGCACGCGCAGTTCGCGCGCCAGAGCACAGGCGGCCTCCTCGAGGGCGGCACGCGCGAGGGTATCGTGCGTCGCGATGCCGCCGTATACACAAAAGGGCGTCGACACCAACGCGTTGGCGAACAAACGGCTGTGTACATGCACGAGTGGCAGGATGCCGACGATCGCGCCATCGGCCTCTGCGAAGAGGTAGTGAGTGTCGTGCCCGAATGCGCGATCGATGACGGTACGCCAGCCGGCAAGGTGGAAGAAAGTTGCGTCGCCGCACTCGGCGGCGAAGCGATCCCATCGGCTGATATCTTGCTCTGTAAGCTTCTTGACTTGCACTTTGCTCATCGCCGTGACTAGACGACAATTCGGGCGCGGTCCACGGAAGTATTGCCGTCAGGAATCAGGACAGCGCAAAGATCTCGTCGATGCGCCCCCAGCGGAAATCGCGCAGCAGGCGCTCGAGCCGGACACGCATCCGCTTGAGATTCAGGTAGTGACGAAAGCGCGAGCGCAAGCTCGCAGAAGGGATGCGCGGCTGAGCGGGATCGAGCTCCCAGGGATGAAAATAGAAGATACCTGGCTGACCATCGACCTTGTTCACGCGTTGCAGACTCCAACGGTACAAGGGATACGGCATTAGGCGGAAGTACCCGCCACCGCCGCACGGCCAGTTGCGTCCCGCAAACCGCACGGTTGTCACCGGCAGTTCCAGCAAGCCCTGCGGCCGCAGTCGAAAAGCGAAACGAGGAGCTTCGGGCATGCCGTACAGGTCGTGCCGGACCGGGTAGATGCTCGAGCTATATCGATAGCCGGCTTCCTGCAGAACATCGAGCGCCCAAAGGGTCCCGCGTCCAATCGAATAGCTTGGAGCGCGATAACCGGAGATCCGCTGGCCACTCAAATCCTCGAGCAGGTTCTTGGTGCGGATCACATCGCTGCGAAATTCCGCGGGCCCCTGCTGCGTGACGCGGTAGTGGTCGTAGCCGTGACTCGCCAACTCGTGGCCCGCGGCCACAATCCCACGGATCAGAGCGGGATAGCGCTGCGCAATCCAACCAAGAGCGAAAAAAGTCGCGCGCACATTCGCAGCGGAGAACATCTGTAGCGTTTTGTCGATATTGGCCTCAACCCGGCACTCGCGTGCATCCCAACCTGCGCGATCGATCTCGCGCTCAAATGCCGCGACCTGGAAATAGTCCTCCACGTCGACTGACATGGCATTGCGCGGTTCGGAGCTACGGTAACGCTGATGTTCCGCGACGAACTCCGTGACATTGCCAGGAGCGTGCGCCGGCGCGGGCGGCGCGGAACCGGCACGCAGTGCATGGGGAGCGATCGGTTGCATGAAGTCTAGGGAGCTAGAATGATGCCTGCAGACTGAGGCGCGCGTAGTTGACGTGATACCCGGGGGTCTCGCTGCGCTGAGTATGCACGACCTCAAATTGGCCGGTGAGCGCACGCCCGAGCGTGCGCTCGAGCACCAAGCGCCCGCTGATGTCCTTGAAATCGCGGTTCTCGCGTGTCTTGCCGTCTTCGTAGGTGCCAAAGATCGCGCCGGTCAGGCGCGGACCAATCCGTCGGCTCAGGCCGACCCCGGCACCGACGTAACGTTCGGATCCCGGTACGGTGAGGTATTTGCGGTTCTTGCGAAAACCCGTGAATGTGATCTCAGTCACACGGCCGGTCACGGCGAGGTTGGCGGAAAAATCCTTGCTTACGAAGGTATCCGGCGTGATCGCCGCACTCGGATCGATGAGCCGCGGAGTCTGATCTCCGGGCGGGGGCCGTGTTTGACTGCGAGCGAGTTCCTGCGCGGAGTTGCCGGGCTCCTCCTGGTATTCAACGCCGATACGCAGACGCGCTAGCTGACGATCCCACTTGAAGAAATAGGAGTCACCGAAGAAGCGATGCCCAGCCAGAGCCTCCAGACCGCTCAGCTTGTCGATCTGCCATCTGAAGCCCGCGGACCAGAATGAACTGTCGAGCCGGGCCGCATCGAGATTGACGCTAAGATCGCTTTCGGAACCGCCGCGCGCGAGGAGGCTGAGGCGCGCGCCCGCGTGGTAGTCGAGCTCTGCTGTGGCTTGCGCGTACGCGTACGGCAGCGACAGATCGTAGCTGCTCTCCTCGCGCCGATACTGCAATCCCCAAGCGAACAATGCATCACTGTCACTCGATCCGAGCCGTGCCCGGATTTGTTGATACGATGAGTCATCAAGCGCCGTGCCGGCGCTGTCTCTGCCGCTGTAGTTCACAATGCCGTAGGAATAACGCAGCTCGGCCTTCACGCGGCCGAATCTGCCAATGTAGTATGGTGTGACGACCGCCGCAGCGGCATCGGTAATATTGCCGACGTCGAAGAAATTGGTGCCATTGAGCGGCCGATTGGGGTCGATCAGCTGCTGAGTGTAAGTTGCACCTAAGTCCAGGAACAGCGCATCTTGCACCAGGGTCGCCGTTGCATTGCTGCCCAATTGATGGAAGGTCTGGTTGCGATCGCTGTCATTCGCTGAGAACAGGTTCTGCATATTGTAGAGTACATTTGCACTAAGTCGCGGCTTCTTGACGGTTAGCGAGAAGCCCGGATTGACCTGGGCAAGCACGTCGGACTCCGGTCCTTGACTGCTCGGCACCAAGCTGACGTTGTCGACATACGTTGCCGACACCGCGACACTCGGGTTGAACGCCACCTCCGCCCGCAAGCTGTAGAACGCAGTCAGACAAACACCGGCGACGAGTGCTCGTGCAACCATCGAAGGCCGTCGCGAAAAAAGACTCTGATCACTTGTTTTCATCGGGATGGTAGCTCGCGTAGTAATTTGGTCCGGCGCTCGGATCAACCTGGCTGAGCACGCAATTGATGGTCTTGGTACGATCGAGCAGCGCCAACGCCTCAAGGATTGCCGCCTGGCGTGTGAAATCCGCGCGCACCACCAGCAGCACCTGCCCGACCAGTCGAGCGAGCACCTGCGCTTCGTTTCTGGCGAGCAACGGCGGCGTATCAAATAGCACGATGCGGTCGCTCTGCGCGTTCGACATGTCTTGCATCAGTGCCTGCATGCGGCGGCTTGCCAGCAACTCCGGCGCTTGCGCGTGTGCGCCGCCCGCCGGCAGGATGCTGAGCCCTTCAATGCTCGTTTCGACCAGGACGTCCGCGAGACTCAGTTTGCTGTCGACTAGGAGATCGGTGAGCCCGGGCCGCATCTCGACACCGAAGATTCCGCTCACGTGACGCTTCGCAAGATCGGCGTCGACCAGTAACACAGTCGAGTCGCGCTCACTCGCGATGTTCAGCGCCAGATTGATTGCCGTGACGGTCTTGCCTTCGCCTGGGATGGAACTCGTCAACATCACCATGTTCGCAAGCGGCAGGAGCGGACCGTCGGCCCGGAATACCGCGTCGAGAATCGGCCACTTGATACGCCGGAATTCTTCAGTGCTGCGCGCGGCCATAACGGGCGGCGGCAGTACGTGCCTTGCCTGCAGGGCGCGCACGTCCACCGCGACCTTCGCAGCGTAGCGCTGCGACTCCCGTCGCATCGATGCTCCAGCGCCGTCCATGCTCGCAACCGCAGCAGCTGGTTGCACCAGCGGCCAATCCCCGGACTCAGGCGCTGATTCGCCTCGCGCGGTCTGCAGCTTGTTTATGGCTTTCTCGACGATGCTCATGACTGCCAGTCTCTAGCCTGCAACGGACGCGGACGATGCGTGCACACTATCGGCTAGCGCCAAGACAATGCCATACAGCACGATCAGCACCCCGAGCGACGCTGCAAACAATGTCGACTGGCGCCGCAGCAGCGGCACGACCTCCGGCAGTTCGATACGGCTGATTGATCCCAGCACAGGCAGGCCGGACAGCGCGCGCAGCAACGCACGGCTCGAGACGACGCGGTTGAACTGACTGATCGCCACGGCGACGACGGCGCCGACGCCCATGGCGAAAAATAGAACAGCGGTCAGGAACAGTGCGCGCTTCGGTCCGATTGGCTTGACCGGCGTCACCGGCGGCTCGACCACGCGAAACTTCGTTCGCTCCTTGCTCTCATCCGCGTTCTGCGACAGCCGCGCGGACTCCAGCCTCTGCAGCAAAGCCGTGTACTGCGAGTGGTTCACCTCATAGTCGCGATTGAGCTGCGCCAGTTGCGCCTCGACCTCGGGGATGATGTCGACGCGGTTACGCAGCTCGGACACCGTCTGTTGCTGATCGGCGATCTGGCGCTTGAGCTCGGCAATCTCCACATCGGTCTGACTGAGCGCGATCTTGATGCTTTGATAAACGGGGTTGATGTCGAGCGTGCGCAAGGCGGCCTTTTGCGGGTCGACGATGACGGGCGAGGAGTCGACGGGTTGCTGGCTATTCCTCTGCTCCTCCAGCTGCGCGATGCTCTCACGCAGAGCGATGACCTCGGGATGCTTGTCCGTGAACTGCAGGAGGAGAGCATCGAGCCGCGCCTTATATTCCGCGATCTTGACATCGATCGGAGTGGCGGCGGCGAATCGCTGATTCTCGCCGACCAGCCCGAAGGTCGGCTCCTCTCCTTCCAACTGCTTTTGCAATTCGTCGCGCCGACCGCTCGCCGCCCGGAACTTCGCGCGAAGAGCCTCGAGCGCAACGAGTGATGTCTGCAGCCGCGTGTAGTAGTCCCCGGTGGCACCGGGCATCGAGCCCACGTTCTTCTTCTTGAAGTCCGCGAGCCGCGCTTCCGCGTCACGCAGGCGCGTCTCGTACTCCGCGATCTGCTGCTCGAGAAACTGCTGTGCGCTGGTGCTGTCCGAGCGCTTCAGGCCGAGCGTGTCCTCAACGAACGTGTTGAGCAATGTCTGCACGACCCGCTGCGTGATGAATCGGTCACTGTCGGTGTAACCGATGGTGAAGACATTGTCGTGTGAGCCCTGCAGCGAGATGTTAGCGGACAGCGAATTGATTAGCGCTTCGTGCCGTGCCGGGTCCGTCGCACGCTGATCGAGGCCGGTCTCACGCGCAACCTTTTCGAGGTTCGGGCGGCTGAGCAGGGCACTGGACATGAGCGACACCTGCGACATGACGTTCGAATCGACGGCGAGTCCGCTAAGCAGCGGTTTGAGCAGGCTTTCGCTGTCGACATACACCCGGGCCTGCGCCCGATAGATGTTGGACATGGTGAGCACTACTGCCCAGCCGACCAAAGCCACTGTCCAGGCCGCAAGCATCGCATACCAACGATAGCGCCATGCACCGCGCAGTTCGGTCAGCACCTGATCGAGGATCTCTTGCATTGGTTCGTTCTTCGGAGTGTTCACTTAACTATGTTACCCGACTCGCAGAAGCGCCCGCGTGAAGCAGCTAACAAAGAGCGGCACATCAAGGTCGTTATGTCTGCCCAAGGTCACGCTCAAAATCTCGACTCGGGGATGACCAAGACATCGCCCGGGCGCATTGGCACATTGGCCTTTATGTCACCATCATTTATCAGGTCTTTGAGCCGGACCGGGATTTCAATCTGTTTGTCCCCCTCTCTGCGCAGTATCTTGGCTCGATTTCCGGCTGCGAATTGCGCCAGCCCGCCTACTTGGATCATCACGTCGAGCAACGTCATGTTTGCCCGATATGGCATCGCTTGTGGCTTCGCCGCTTGGCCAATCACACGAATCTGATCACCGCCGGTAAAGCCGCTGACGATGATGTTGACCTTGGGCCCGCGGACAAACTCCTTCAGAGCCTCTTCCATATCGCGCGCCAGCTGGCTGGGCGTCTTGCCCGCCGCCAGTACGTTCTCCGCAAGCGGTGTCGAGATCAACCCATCCGGGCGTACCGGCACGGTGACGCTGAGTTCGGGATGATTCCAGACGAAGACGTTGATCAGGTCGCCGGGGCCCACGTGATACTCGGTCACGCTGCTCGGTTGCGTCGCTTCCGTCGACCGGACATTGTCGGCGCCTCCGCAGCCCGCGAGCACAGCCAACACAAGTGCCGACAGCCCAGTGCGCAGTGTCTTGAAGCCTAAGATCATTTCTTGCCGCATGTTGGCACCCTACAATTAGTTGCCGCCGTCTGTGGTTCGCGCTGACTTGCGCGTTGATCCGATCCCACGGCTGGCATTGTTGCCGAATAGTATTAGGAATGCGTTGGCGCTGTAGCGTTGTGCCGTCAGCATTGCAGCGCAGTTCATGTCTTGCAACGTCGCGCGGACTGCAGCCGCGGAAGCGCTTGTCGTGCAGCGTCGGATATGCCGCCCGGCCTCCAGGCAAAAAGGTACTCCAACGTACAAGCACGGCCCAATTGCTGCGGTTCCGTAACGCGGTCCATGTGGAAAAACTCCCGCATGCAGGGAAACGCCGCATCGACCCCCGATCTCACCTCGTCCACCCGTGCGGCAAGAGCGGGAGACACTCTCCGCATGCCATGCCGGAGGCGAAATGAGAGTCGCCGCATCCACGGCGGCCGCGCTATTGTCAGGTAGTCGCGCACGTGTCTGCGTACGGATGGAGCGCCTGGAAAATCGTGGCCGTAGGCTGACGGGTACGCGGCAAGCGAGGCGTCGCTGGCGCGGATAAGCG
>Ga0153915_10002187_pt1 | contig 17930 bp, 12 predicted proteins | sample Opewatmetagenome_2_FD_107003 | JGI IMG/M metagenome (GOLD analysis project Ga0153915, IMG submission 107003) | Freshwater wetland microbial communities from Ohio, USA - Open water 3 Core 3 Depth 3 metaG | ecosystem: Environmental > Aquatic > Freshwater > Wetlands | place: USA: Ohio, Lake Erie...
CGATGCGCGTCCCGCCGCCCAGCCCGACCTGGAGCGCCGGCGTCACGGGCCCGCGCATGCGTCCTTCGACGTCGATCACGACCGTGAGATACGGCCGTAATCGCGGGTCGCCATCGGTGTACGGCACGCTCACGCCGCCACCGAACGACAGGCCCAAAGGTGTCTCACGAAACGGGTCGAGCAGAAACCGACCGATCACGTCGACGCGACCGCTCGCGCGGGTCGTCTGATCACGCCACGTCGCTCCCGCCGCGGCATCGACCCCCAATCGAACGTAGATGCCAAGCGGCACCGACGCGCCTGCACCGGCCTGCACCGTCGTTCCATGCCCGATGATCCCGTCGGCCCGATACTCGGCATACGGTGGCGACTGGTTCTGCGCGACTGCTTCCGACCTCGCGTATAGGCCAAGTACCAGCGCGAGGCACGCCGCCGAAAGCCCGCGCGCGATGATCGATCGGTTCACTGTGCGCGGGCGCGCCAGAGCGCGTAGGTGTAGTCGACGATCGAATAGAGCGACGCGATGCCGACGAGCCAGAGGCAGGGAACGACCAGCGACGGGAGTCCGAGCAATGCGGCGAAGGTGATGAGTTGAAGGACCGTGACCACCTTGCCCGACATTCGCGCCTTGAACTGGACGCTCTGGAGCCACGGGACGACCCGCGAGACCAGAAAACCGATCGCCGTCATGAGATCGCGCGAGATCATGACGAAGTAGCCGAGCGTCGACAGCGCGCCCATGAACAAGAACGTCGTGACGGCGACGAGCGCGAAGACTCGATCGGCGAACGGATCGATCAGGGCGCCCCAACGTGTCGTCCATTTGGCACGACGCGCGAGCCAGCCGTCGAAGAAGTCGGTCAGTCCGGCCAGGCCGACCAGTCCCAAGCGCACGTCGACGCGCTCGACCACGACGAAGCCCGCAGCGAGCAGGACGCGCGACAACGAGATGATGTTCGGGAGAGCGCGAAATCTCGCGCGCGCGGCCATGGCGGAAAGCTAGACACGCCGTCGTGCGCTTGCCAGCGCGAGAGTGCGTTCGTAGCTTCGCGACGTGAACAAACATCGAATCATCGTCATCGCCACGGTCGCGATCGCGGGTGCGTGCGGCCCCAAAACGACCGTCCCGACGCGGACCGCTCCCGGTCCCACGCCAGTCGTCTCGACGGCGCGCATCGCGCAGGGCGTCGACGTGTCGACTGGATTGCAGCGCGACACACTGATCGCCGCCGCACTGGCCGATATCGACCCGGCGCACATTCGTCACACCGACTCGATGCTCGTGTCGTTCGGCACCAGGAACACGTTTTCCGACACGGTGTCGACCACGCGCGGCATCGGCGCCGCGCGGCGTTGGATCCACTCGCAGTTCGATCAGTACAGCCGCGACTGCGGCGGATGCCTCAGGGTCGAGTACTACGGCAAGGTCCAAGACGTCAAACGCGCCGTCGGCCGCGACACGATCACCCGAACGGCGAACATCGTCGACGTGCTCGCCTGGCTCCCGGGACGCGACACGACGCACGTCGTCGTCATGAGCGGCCACTACGACTCGTGCGTGTGCGCCGCCGGCGGCGCGTTCGACTCGACCTCCACCGCCCCGGGCGCCGACGACGACGGATCGGGCACCTCGGCCGTGGTCGAGCTGGCACGCGTGCTCTCGAAGCGATATCCGAAAGGTCTGAACGCATCGATCCTGTTCGTTGCCGTGGCGGCCGAGGAACAGGGATTGTACGGATCTCGTCAGCTGGCCGAGCGTCTGCACGAACAGGGATACAAGGTCGTCGCGGGGATGACCGACGACATCGTCGGCAACACGACGGCCGAAGACGGCAGCACCGACTCGACGAGCATGCGCATCTTCGCCGCGGATCCCGACAACTCGCCGAGCCGCGAGCTCGGTCGCTACGTCTGGGCGCTCGACCGCGTGTACACGCCGAACTTCGAGGTACTTCCCGTCTGGCGTCTCGATCGCATCGGACGCGGCGGCGATCACGAACCGTACGTCACGCTCGGCGATGCCGGTCTTCGATTCACGGAGCGCGTCGAGAACTACAATCGACAGCATCTCCCCACCGACGACCTGGGGCACGTGAACTTCCGATACGTGGCGAACGTCGCGCGTGTGAACGCGATGACGGTGGCGTCGCTCGCCGCGGCGCCGGCCACGCCGGCCAACGCGCGCGCGGCGCGACAGGGCCGCGCCGGTGTCGACAGCACAGGTGCGCCCGTGGCAGGAACATCGAGCGGCGGACAGGTGTGGACGCTGAGCTGGGAAGCCTCGACCGGCGCAACGGGATACGAGCTGCTGATTCGCCGCACGACGTCCCCGACGTGGGAAGAGCTCATCCCGCTTGGCAACGTCACGCGATGCACGCTCAGACGGCAGCTCGACGACGAATGGGCCGGCGTCCGCGCCGTGAGCGCCGACGGCGCGCGCTCGATGGCCGCCTCCGTGCCCGCACCCAACGTGCCCCGCGGGACTCCAGGCGCCGCACGACCGCCGGCCCCACGTGGCGGACAGGCCGCAGGTCCGCCGCCGCCCGTATGCGGGGCGTGAGTCGACGGGGGCGCCGACACGACTTTGGACAAATCATACTCACACCTGACCGCCGAATTCGGTGGAGTTCCCGCCGAGCAACTGCGCGACGCGACGCTGCTCGGCGGTCTGCTGATCGCCGCCGCGAGCGCCGTCGGCTTCAGCACGATCGGAGTGCCGACCGTTCGCCAGCAGTCGGATAGCGGCATCTCCGCGGTGTTGCTTCTCGACGGAGCGCACATCGCGATTCATTCGATTCCCGAACGGCACATCCTGCTATTCGACGTGGTCGCGCCGGCTTCGCACGACTTTCGCAAAGCCGTTGAAGTCTTTTCACGCCGGCTCACGGCGCGAGACGTCAAGAGCGACACGCGCGGACGCGGATGAGAACTCTGCTAGCGCCAGCGCACCTCGCGCTGACGATCGTCATTCTGATCTGGGACATCGTGCTGGCGGGACGCATGGCGCAGAACCGTCAGGCACCGCGCGTCTTTCAAGCGCTGTGCGGGCTCGCCGCGCTGCTCGTGCTTCCTGGACTCCTGCTGACCCTCGCGACGTCGACGATCATCACCGGCCGCGCCGTCGTCGCCATGGACTGGTTGTGGCCTGTCGTGCTCGCGCTGTTCGCGGTCCAAGCGGTCTATGCGCTGATGCGCCGGATGGTCAATCCGCTGTGGGGATTTCCGATCGCGATCTACAATGTGCTGATCGCGATCGTCGGGTTTGTGCGCTACATGATCGGACACGGACATGCGTCGGTCGAACCGCTGGCGCCACTGCTCGCGGCACAGAGTTTGGCGATGGTGTTCGCCGGCGGGACGCCGAACGTGCTGGCGACGCCGTTCTACCTGAACATGCCAATGGTGTCGCCCGCGTTTCCGGCGCTGCGGCCTCTGACCGGATCCTTTCGCTTGGTCATGTCGCTCATCGCGCTGATGTGGATCTTGTTCATCACGACGCTCGGCTTTCCGCGCGCCGTCGTACAGTTGAGGAACGCCGAGGCCCATCGACGCGACCCGCTGCGCGAGCGTCCCGACGGTGACTTCGCCGTCGGACTCAAGATCCTGCCCGACATGGCGTCACCGCCGCCGCCCCCGGCGATCCGCAGCGATTCGGCGCTGCTCGACACGATGGACGTCGATGCGATCGAAGTCGTCGTCCTTCCGGGCGCGAGCCGTCTCGCCATGGACTCCCTCGCGCGCGTCCTCGTTCCGGCTCGGCGCGACAGCGCGCTGTTGATCGTTGCGCTCGGCTACCGCGGCAAGCTTGTTCCGGAATTGGAGAAGGCACCGCTCGACGAGGCACAGCGACTGGCGACGCTGCGACTGATCGTCGATCGCCTGCGTCCGGACATCGTGCTGCCGGCCGAAGATCCCTACGGGAGCGGGGAGCGCGCCGTCGGTGCGCTCCCGCCCGAGGAGTGGGAGTCATACCTGGCACGAGCCGCACACGTCGCCAAGGGCATCGACCGAGAGGTTCGCGTCGGCGTGGCCGTATCGGCGTACACGCGCAACGACAGCGTGTTGTACGCGTGGGCCGCGGCGCCACGCTCGCCGATCGACGTCGTCGGCTTCTCGCTCTTTCCCTCACCATACGTCGGCGGCGGCATTCAAGCGGATACGCGCACGGCCGATCGCTGGATGAGCGTGATGCGCTCACGAAAGGAGCACTGGGTGTTCGCGACCGGCGGCTATCCGCTCGCCTATGGGGAGCGGAGCCAGGAGGAGGCGGTGTGGGAAGTGATGGCGTGGGCGACGGATCATCCGGTGATCAAGGGATTGATCGTCTATGAGGCGGGTGACTACGGTCAGTCGCGCGGGCTTCGGGCGCCCAACGGGCGGTTGCGTCCAGCTGCGGCGGCGTTCATGCGGGCGATGCGTGGACTGCGCGAGTCGGCGCGGTAGTCGCCACAGTGTCGCCGGCGCCGGGTGATGGACGGCTGACGACGTAGAAGAACCGGCCGTCTGCCGCGTTTGCTTGCACGCCGGAGATCACGTAGCCGCGCGCCAGCGCCCACTGGAAATGATCGCGCACCGCCAGCCGCCAGGTTTGCGCCATCGTACGCGATCGATCCAAGACCTCGAGCACGTCGGCCGGAATCTCGATCAATGCCGTTTCCGGATTCCGATCCCCGATCGACATCGTGACGTCGGTCAGGCGCGGGAAGGCGGTGAGGATCGGGGCTCGATGGTGCGTTGGTAGGGTGAGCGGTGCCGACGCGCGGCCCATGGTCTCGAGGCAGACGATGAGGCGGTCGGTTGCCAGCCCATAGTGCAGTGGGCTGTCGGTCGTGCCATACATGTCGGGCACGTAGTCGACGACTCTCGCGCCGAGGCGATTGAGGTTGAAGTAGGCGTTCTTGGCCATCAAGGGATCGAACGACCAGAAGATCCTGGTGATCCCGAGCGCGGCGAGGGCGGTCCGTTGATACTCCTTGAGCATGCGGCCGACGCCCATGTTTCGCGCCGACTCGCGCACGCCGAGCATGTGGGACCAGTGGGCGAGCTGGCCGTCGCGGACCCCGCTGATGCCGAAGACGAATCCGAGCAACGCGCCGTGCTGGTCGAAGGCGCCGGCGGCGAGCCCGCCGACGTACTCGACGACGTGGAGGAGCGTGGCGGGGACGACGTCGGCCTGATCCCAGCCCCAGACGTCCCGCTGCAGCTCGACGCAGGCGCGTCCGTCCTCGACGGAGACGAGCGGACGAATGCGCACGGGCGCGCCGGTGGCGGTGCGGGTGACCTGGGTGGCGTCGGTCGGCGGATGATCAACCATGCGGCGTGAGGCTGAGAGACGATCGCCGGGAGTGTAGACCAACGGTACAGTGCGTATTGGTATACCGCAACGGTCGACCACTGATGTCAACGATCGATCGCGATTGACAGCGGGCCGGCCGTGGCGATATTGATGTCGCTATACCAGTTTGGTATTCCAAACGATCGTACTCCGGCCGCCGCGTCCGCCCGGCGGCCGCGCCAGGCTCCTCTCCACCGAGATTCCCCCCATGACCACCGCTCGGCGCCGCGCTCCGCGGCCGTGGATCCTCACCGCGTCGTTCGTCGTCCTCGGCCCGCTGACCGCGGTAGCCCAGGAGCCCTTCCCCGGACTCGATGCCTACGTCACACAAGGCCTCGCTACGTGGCACGTACCGGGAATCAGTATCGCCATCGTGCGCAACGACTCGGTGGTGTACACCAAGGGCTACGGGGTTCGCGTCACGGGCGCGACCGCGCCCGTCGACGACCACACCCTGTTCGAGATCGGCTCCAGCTCCAAGGCGTTCACCGCCACCCTCGTCGCCATGCTCGTCGGCGACGGCAAAATGCGCTGGGACGCGCACCTCTCCGACTACCTGCCCGGCTTCCGTCTCTACGATCCGTACGCCAGCGCCGAGCTCACCGTGCGCGACGCACTCACGCATCGGAGCGGACTGGCCCGCGGCGAGCTCGTATGGCTCGGCGCCGGTATCTCGCGCGACGAGGTCCTGCGCCGCGTACGCTACCTCAAACCAGCCTGGGGATTCCGCTCGCGCTTCGGCTATCAGAACATGATGTATCTCGCCGCGGGCGAAGCCGCCGGCAAAGCAGCCGGCACGACGTGGGACGACCTGGTCGCCAAACGCATCTTCGAGCCGCTCGGGATGACGTCCACCATTACCTCGATGCCCAGCCCCAAGGAGCAGAACGTCGCGTCGCCACACGTCGCGCCGCACGACAGCCTGCGCGCGCTCGCCCGCAGCAGCCTCGATGACATCGCCCCGGCGGGATCGATCAATTCCAACGCGCGAGACATGGCGCAGTGGCTCCGCTTTCAACTCGCCGACGGCGTCGTCAACGGCAAACGCCTCGTGAGCTCGGCCGCGCTCAAGATGACGCACTCGCCGCAAACGATCATCGGCGCCGGTGAGCTCGGGCCGGTCGACTCGCTCGTCACGTTCAGCACGTACGGCATGGGCTGGATCGTCGAGAACTACCGTCACGAGCTCGTGTGGCAACATGGCGGTAACACCCTCGGCATGACCGCCGCCGTCGGCATGATGCCCGAGCACAAATTCGGCGTCGTCGTGCTCAGCAACATGGCCGGCTCGCAACTTCCCGGTATCCTCATGCGCTACATCTTCGAGCGCCAACTCAAGCTTCCGCCACGCGACGTGAGCGCCGAGGCGTACAAGGCATACCTCGTTCAGCGGCAACGCGCGGACTCGGCCGAGAAGGCCCAGCTCGCGCAGCGCACACCCGGTGGAAAAGCGCCGCTCGCGCTCACCGCCTACGCGGGCACGTATAGCGACAGCCTGTACGGCGACGTGACCGTTTCGGTGCAGGACGATCACTTGGTCCTGACGCGCGGCGAGTGGAAAGGCCCGCTGACGTTCTGGAACGACGAAAACTTCCGCTGGAGCGAGCTCTCCATGTTCATCAAGTTCGACGTCGCGCCGAGCGGCACCATCAATGGCATGACGTTCGGACTGCCGGGCGACGTCACGACGCTGACCCGCAAGCAACCGCGTCCGAGCTCACCGGCTGCTCGAGACGCTCTTGTTCCGCAGAAACCGCGTCAGAAAATCCTGCATACGACCGAAGGTGTAGAGCCACCGGCTGTGCAGTAGCGTCTCGTGCGTGTCGTCGGGGTTGACGATCAGCTCGAAGTAGACGTCGTGGGTGCGCAGCAGATCGACGAGCCCGATCGTCTGCGAGAAATCGACGTTGCGATCGTCGTCGTTTTGCCAGACCAGGACCGGCGACTTCCACAGGTCGATCGCGGAGATCGCCGACGATTTGTACGAGACGCTACTCGTGTCGAGCGAGCTGCCCCACAGATGCACGCCCGCCATGTCGACGCCGGCGGCGAAGATATCCGAGTTGCGCGCCAGGGCCTGCGCGGTGAGCACGCCGCCGTACGATAGACCCCAGATGCCGATGCGCGCCGGATCGACGTCGGCGCGCGTCTGCAGGTACTTCCCCGCCGAGAGTACGTCTCGATACTCTGCGTTGCCGCGACCGCCAGTGTTCGGCGCCGTGCGGAACGATTTCCCGTAGCCGATCCCCGACCGATAGTTGACCGACATGACGACGTAGCCCTGACTCGCCAGCCACTCGTTCACGGCGTACGCCATGTGGTAGAAATCCATGTAGTGGTAGCCGAGGAGCATCTGACGAATCGGACCACCATGGACGAACACGACCGCCGGACGACGCTCACCGGGCTTGAGATCCTTCGGCAGGAAGAGCTGATTGTGGAACTCGACGCCGTCCTCGGCCTTGAGCACGATCGGCTCGGGCACGACTTGCGTGACGGCGAGATAGTCCTTCGTCAGCGTCGGATAGATGAGCTTCTTGGCGCCACCGCCGAGCGAGACGATCCCGACCGACATCGGCCGCGTCGCCGCCGACGTGAGCACGGCGATGCGCTTGGATGAGGCGAGCGCCACCGGGTACATCTCGATCTCGTTGCCGGTCGTGACCTGCGCCGCGGTTCCTCCCGCGGTCGGCACGGTCCAGATGTGACGACGATCGATGTCGCCGACGTTCGTCGCGTAGAACATCGTCTTGCCGTCGCTCGACAGTCCGAGCGACTCCACCGCGCCGGTGCCCGGCGTCAGCTCGACGGGCGTCGTCGTGCCGCCGGAGGGACTCACCGAGTAGAACCGAATCCACTCTTCCGGCTCCTGCGCGAAGATCACGTGATCGCCCGCCCACGTGATGGCGTTGATGTTCGGGAACGTCTTGTCGTTCGGCTGGTTGTGCCAGAACTCGTGTCCCTCGCCGGTCGTGACGTCGGCGACCATGAGCGAAAGTGAATAGCCGCCTTTGAACACGGCGCGATAAAGTCCGTCGGCGCGAACGGTCGACGTGTCGTTCCCGCCGCGTCCACCACGACCGGCGCTGCCGCGACCACGTCCGACCGCCGGACCGGACGGTCCGCCGATCCCGCCAACGCCCGGCTGCGCCTGCTGTCCGAACGGCGTGCCGGGCCGCCGAATGAACGCGACGTACTTGCTGTCGGGCGACCAGGTCGGGCTCGCGTCGAAATCGACGCCGGGGGCGAGATACGTGACGCGCCGCGCTTTCATATCGTACACGGCAACGTACGAGTGATTCTCACGCGCGCTCGCGAAGGCGAGGCGTGCGCCATCGGGCGACCACCGCGGTGTCGTGTTCCGTCCCCACTCCTTGATCAGCGGCTGGTCCGCTTTGTCGGGCGGTCCTTGCGCCGTTCGGACACGGTAGATCTGGCCGTCCTTCGAGAAGGCGACCGATGCGCCGTCGGGCGAGAGCGCGCCGGCGTCGCCTTCCGTGAGCTTCCACGCGCCGGCGCCGTTCGTCTTCGCGGCCCAGATCGCCCGTTCGGGTCCGGCGGGGTCGCTCGACGGATTGGCGATCCATCCTTCACGATTCGGCTCGCTGCCGCGCGTGAACGTGACGATCGACCCGTCGTCGGAGATCTGGAGATCCGAAAGAATGACACCGTCGTCGTCGAGGAATTTGGTCAAGCGCACGGGCTTGAAGTCGGGCGCGCTCGCCGCATACACGTTTCGCATTCCGCGCTCGTAGACGAGCCACGCGATGCGATCGGCCTTCTTCGCCGAAACGAGGTCGGACGGGAAGCCGGGGCTGATGAATGGTGCAACGGGCGGCGCGGTCTGCGCGGGAGCACCGCTCGTGAACACCGCGGTCGAGAGCAACACGCCAATCAAGCTGCGGCGCATGATGATTCTCCTATTTCGGAAAGCGAACGAGCTCGTTCATGAGCGGAACGCCACCTTCCACCGCCGTCGGTGCGTGGCGTGTGCAGACGATCGCCGGCGGTGTCCCACCGATTCCGCAGTTCCCGATGACGTCGAAATCCGTCGCGTACGGAATTCCCTCGGACGACAGGAAGGTCGGCCCATCGGCGATCTGGAAATGCACGTGCGGCTCGGTGGAGTTGCCGGAGTTCCCCAGCAGCGCAATGACCTGTCCGCGTTTGACGGGATCACCGACTTTCACACGCAACGATCCGGGCTGCACGTGCGCGTACAGCGCGTAGTGCCCGTTCCCGATGTCGATCGCGACGTGGTTGCCGCCCACCGTCACCATCGTGATCGGTACGGCTCGCGAGTTCACGCCCGGCACGTTCTGCGGAATACTGTCTTTGGTCTCGACGACAATGCCGTCGGCCACCGCCAAGAGCGGCGTTCCGTAGTCATAATAGTTCTCGTTCTTCGACGGATCGCCGTGGTGCGAGCTGCCCGCCGAATCGACTTGGAGAAAATCGATCGCGAACCGCTGGCCGATCGCCACGTGACCTTCCAGGCCGAGCACGAGGCGACGATGCCCGGATGAATTCGACGGACCATTGAACGCCGCCCATTCGCCACGCACGGGCGGTGAAATTACGACGGCCGCGCGCTCGACCGGCGTCACAGTCCCCTCGAGAACTTCGGGCGTCGTGTCGGCCGCCGCTTTGTCGGTGTCCGCCGGTTCGGGCTTGAACGTCAGCCGGTGACGTAGTCTCGCCGGTGGATGATTCGCGTCGACAGAAATCCACAGATAGACGTACGCACGCAAACCAGCGCCGACCTTCGCCCGCTGCGGCGCGGGAATTTGTGGCGCCGGCCGAGCGATCACGCGCAACAACGCGCTGTCGGCCAGGTTCATCACCGTCGCACGACTTGCATCGTCGATGACCTCGACGCGTCGCAGGGTCATCGGCGTCGACGTGAGATTCGTGACGTGCAGCTCGTATGCGAGAAACGCACCGGAGTCACTGACCGCCACCGTCGGTGCCTTTGGAACTCGAAACTCGATCGACGGAGGAATCTTCGCCTGCGCACGCGACGCGCTCGGCGTTGCTATGAAGGCAACGCCGAGCGCCACCAGAGCTTGCCACGCACGACAGGTCATCAGGGTTTGTTGATATTGGGATTGTTGATGCGCTCGACGTCGGGCAACGGGAAGCAAGACTGCTGATCATAGACGCCGCTGGCCAGCGTGTACGGCGTTCCCGCGGCGGGAAGGATTGGCAGCTTGTATCGACGCAGGTCGCCGAGTCGATGACCTTCGAGGAAGAGCTCGCGGCGACGTTCCTCCACGAGTTGCGTCAGAACCTGCGCGGCCGTTTGGCCCGTTGCGTCGTACGACGACAGTCCCGGATGCGTCGCGCGCGCGGCATTGATCGCTGCGACCGCGCCGGGTACGTCGTTCGCCGCGAGCTTGGCGTCGGCAATGATCAGTTGCGCTTCCGCATATCGCGCGATCGGCATGACCGTGGCGAGCGCGGGGTATTTGTCAGCCGTCCAGATGACGGTGCCCTGCGTCGTCCCCGCCTTGTTGGTGTTGGTCACCGCGACGCGCGGATCGGGTGCGCCACTGATCGTCAGCCCACGGAAACTCGGGTCGATTGTGGACCAGTTGCCGTTATTGATCGACACGAACACCCAGTTCTCGCGGCGAACGTTGACCGCGTCCGTCGACATGTTGACGATGAATCCCGCGGGAATCTTCGCGGCGTCGACCCCCGCGGCCGCCGGCTGACCGAGGTCGAGCAGCGTACGCGCCCGCCCGAGGGTGGCGAAGCTCAATGTTGTGGCATCATTGGCCGCCGTCGCCGCCGTCACCGCGGAATCGAATCGTGTCTTCGCCTCGGCGAAGAGCTGCGCAGGTGTGAGCTCCGGTCCGACGTTGATCGCCGCGGAACACATTGCCTCTCCGAGGAGCGTCAGGCTGTATCCGGCATACGCTGCAGCCTGTCCGATCAACTTCGTCCGACTGACACCGGGCGGCATTTGCGCGTCGGTCCAGTCGTGGAGCTTTGCGAGCAGAGTATCAGCCGAGCCGCGGGCGGTGGAGAGCGTCGTGTAGATCGCCGGTTGTTGATTGGCCGATGTGCACGTCTGGCTCCCGTACGGGCCGCTCGAGGTGAACGTTCGGCGATCGAAGTCGAAGTTCGCCGTACTGGCGATCGCATCGGACAGCTCGTCGGCGAACAAGCCGACGCCGACGACGTAGCGTGAGAACGTGCATTCGAAATCTCCAATGGCACCGTTGAGGAGCAGCTGCGCATTGGCCGGAACGTAGGTCGACGACGCCGACAGCGATCCCGGATTCGACTGTTGTAGGCTCGTGAGATCGCGACAGGCCAGGCCCGTCATCATCGGCAGGGCCAGCGCCGCGGCGAGCATGAGCCGGCGGCGCGAGTGGGCTTGAGAGAGCATCGGGAGATCCCGTCTCGGAGAGTGAGTGGACATGGGTCACCAGGCGACGTTGACGGTGCCGATGAGGCGGAACGGCGGCGGCGAGACGCCTTGATCGCTTGGCGTGACCGTTCCGGTGGTGGCGGATGGAACCGCGCTCATCGCCTCGGGATCGAGTCCGCGGAACTTGGCCCAGGTGTGCAGCTCTCGCGCGGCCAGGGTGAGCGAGACGCGCGACAACCCGCGAACCCACCGTGGGGGAACCGTGTACGTCGCGGAGACCTCTCGCAGCTTCACGAAGTTACCGCTCTGGAAATACTGATCCCAGTAGTTTTGCGAGAACGCCGTACTCGTCGCCGCGGCGGCGTACAACACCGAGTACTCGTTCGGGAAATAGTTCACTCGACAGAGGCCGGCCCCGAGCGCGCCGACGCAACGAAGGAGTTCGACGGTGCCCAGCTCGGTGTATCCGCGCTTGAAGTCGACCAGCCCATAGAGACGCAACGGGCCAACCGTGACTGTATTTGCGACTGAGCCCGTCAGGTTTGGCGTCTGCGTCCCCATGAAGGCGAATGGCGCTACGGAACACGCGACCCCCTTGCCGAGGCTGTCGCACTTGACGTTCGTCGCGAATCCGTTGGCGTCGCGGTCGGCGGACAAGATTCGCTTCGACCAGAATCCGTTGACGGGATACCCGACGACGTTCGCGGGACCGACAGCGGTAATGAGCGACGGAACACCGCCGAGGCTCTTGATCTCGTCTTTGTTCGTTCCAATGTTGCCGGCGATCTCCCAACCAACGGTTCGTCGCCTGATCGCTTGAAATGTCGACTGCAGTTCGAGGCCATGATTGTCGACCCGGCCGAGATTCGCGAAGCGGCTGCCCGGGAATCCGCTCGACGGCGCGACCGGCTGGTTGATGATTTCATCGTACGTGCGGCGACTAAAGTACGTCAAACTCAGTGTGAGGCGGTCGGTGATCCCCGACTCGAGGCCGAGCTCCAGCTCTTTTCCGCGCTCCGGTTTGAGATCCGGATTGCCGATCGTACCCGGCGTAACGCCGGACGCACCGTTCGCACCGGTGACCGGAGTGAAGGTGCGGAGCGCCGAGAACGCCTGCGGCTGACGACCCGATTCACCGTACGCTGCACGAAGTCGCAGCGTCGGGATCATGCTGCTCCATTTCCAAAACGGTTCTTCATTGACGACCCACGACGCACCGAGCTTGGGGTAGGTCACCCACTTGAACTGTTCGCCGAAGGCGCTGTTGTTGTCGACGCGGAGGGCGCCTGTGATGAACAGCCGATCCCGCCACCCGAGTTGCTCTTGCGCATAGGCACCGATCGTGGTGTTGACCGTCTGCTGTTGATCGGGTGCCAACTTCACAGCGCCTGCCGTGACGGTCTCTACTCCCGGCGCGGGAAAGCCGGTCGAGCCGAGGAAGCTCATATTGAGCTCGGTGTTGTAGAACTGTCCGCCGACCGACAGGTTCGACGCGAGCGCCGACGTGATATTGATCTTCGCCGTTCCGTTGTAGTCGGCCGAGATGATGGAGTTGTGACGGAGCGTTTGACCGATTCGACCGGCCGCGGCCGTCGCCGAGAGAGTCGACGCGAGCTCCGGGGGCGCGAAGTGTTCGATGGCGCGCGAGTCCTCGCCGACGTAATCGAGTCCGATGATGCCACGCTGCGTGAACCAGTTCGTCGGCCGGTTCGTGATCGTGGCGCTGCCGGTGAAGCGGTTGGTGGCGTCAGAGTTGTCGTACAGCTGTTGCGGCACCTGCGGTAGCGAGGCAAAGAAGCCATGCGTCGCGGGACTCAACAGGATGTGTCCGACCTGAGCGCCCAGCATGGCCGAAGCGCCTTGTTCGGCGCCAAGGTGGTCCGACTTGTCGACGAAGTTCAGGCTCGTCGCCACGTCGGTTCTCGAACCCATCGGCGCGGCGATGTTCAAATGCAAGTTTGCTGAGCGTGACGAGTTGTTCGGCTCGATGCCGTAATCGTTTTCGTAACCCGACGCGATGTAGTATCGGGCGAGGTTCTGCGAGCCAGAGACCGCCGTGTTGTATTGGCGTGTCAATCCGGTCTTGAAGATCGGACGCCCGCTGTCGGCCTCCTGCTGCACGCCGTTCCACAACACGATGTTGCCGGCTTTGTCTTTGTCGTAGTTGTCGCCGATCCGGCCGGCCGCGTTACGGAACTGGATCGAGCCCACGGATGCCTGTCCCGTTATCACTTGCCTGCCACCGGCCGCGCCCTTCTTCGTAATGATTTGGATGACGCCGCTCGACGCCTCCGTTCCGTAGATCGTCGCCGCGGCAGGTCCGCTGATGACTTCGACGCTTTCGATGTCATCCGGATTGATGTCGTTGAGGCGTCCGGCGACGAGGGCGCCCTGCGTGCCGAGGCCGCCGGTGCCCGTGGGCCCGAGCGCGGTCTGACTATTGACACGGACGCCGTCGATGTAGATGAGCGGGTTGTTGGAGAGCGAGATGCTGCTTCGGCCGCGAATCTGAATTGCCGGCACCGCGCCGACGCGTCCGGAGGTCGTCTGGACGGCGAGCCCAGGAGAGCGCGCGTTGAGCAAACTCGTAACGTTTGTCGCCGCCGACTTTTCGAGCTCGGCGCTCGCGTCGATCGTCGAGACGGCGTTGCTGATTGAGCGTCGCAGCTCACCTCCTGCGGTTCCCGTCACGACGATTTGGTCCAGCGCGACGGCGGCGGCCTCGAGGGTGAAATTCGCCGTCACCTCGGTATTGGCCGCGACCGTCACCGTCTGTCGCACCACCACGTACCCGATGCGGCGCGCGGCCACGCTATGCCGCCCGGTCGGAACGTTGGCGATTCGATACCGGCCATCAGCGCCAACCGTCGCGCCAAGCCGTGTTCCTTCGATGGTGATCGCCGTCAACCCGAGCGGCTGGGTCGAGCGGGAGTCCGTGACCTGCCCAATGATGGTTCCTGTCTGTGCCTTCAGCGTCGGCGCCGCCATGAGGACGATCGCGCCGAGCATCAGGCCTCCGACAATCAACGTACTGCGCGGGGGCCACTGGCCAAGCAATTTTCGCATTCGCTAAACCCTCATGATCGGTGGAAACCGCAACAGCGTGAACTCAAGCGACATTGGCCGCGGCACGCCGCGAATGCGCGCGCCACAAGTAGAAAGCAGGTGTTCCAATCACCACGGCGCCGAGTCCGATGAGCGCGCGCGTCGGCTGCTCTCGCAGCGTGTTCAGAACGAGCGCCGCCGCCGACGCGACGAATAGGATCGGCGTGATGGGATAGCCCGGCGTCCGAAACGGACGGACCGCATCGGGGTGTTGTCGGCGCGATGCGAAAATGCTCAAGGCCCCCAATCCGTAGAAGATCCAACCGGCAAACACGACGTACGTCAGCAGTTGCTCGAACGTGCCGCTGATCGCCAGCACCGCGGACCAGAGCGCGAGTAACACGATCGCCGCCGCGGGCGTTCCGAACCGTTCGTTGACGATGGCGAGCCGGGCGAAGAACACGCCGTCGCGCGCCATGGAGTAGTAGAGGCGCGGCGCCGTCATCATGAGACCGTTCGTGGCGCTGAAGATCGAGACCAGCACGAGCGCACTGAGCAGGATGCCCGACGCCGAGCCGAGGACCGTGCGGCTGGCATCGGCCGCGACGTGGTCGCTCTGCGCCGCAGCCGCGGGACCAAGCGCGGCGATGTATCCGGCGTTGGCGACGACGTACAGCACGATGAGCGCGAACGTCGCGACCGCGATCGCGCGCGGAAACACGCGCTGCGGATCTTTCGTCTCGCCGGCCGAGAAGGTGACGTACTGCCACCCCTCGTACGCCCAGAGCACGCCGATCATCGCGGTGCCGGCGCCGCCCAGCACGCTGGGCGTGAACGTCGCCGGCCAGAGCGCGCCGGGATTGTGCCATCCGTGTCCCATCGCGATCAACGCGAGGCTCAGGAGGAACAGCGCGCCGACTTTCGCCGACGTCGTCCAGTTTTCGACCGTCGCGCTGCCGCGCGTTCCGCGAACGTTGATGACGGTGATGACGACGATCACCGCGACCGAGATGAGCTTTGCCGCCACTGGCGTGATCGGCAGAATTTGTCCGAGATAGGTCGAAAACGCGACGGCAAGCGTCGCCACCGATCCGCTGGCGATGACGAAGAAGCTCGCCCATCCATAGAGAAACGCCGGCAGCGAACCGAACGCGTCGCGAATGTACGAGTACAGCCCGCCCGCATCCGGGTGCATCGCCCCGAGCTCGGCATACGTCAACGCGCCGAGAAAAGACAACACGCCGCCGACGACCCAGACGAGCAGCGCGACGCCGACCCACGATTGCGTCTGGCGCAGCACGACGCCCGGCACGAGGAATATCCCCGAGCCAATCACCGTGCCAAGAGTGAGCATTACCAGATCTGTGAAGCCGAGCGTTCGCCGCAGCGTCGCGTTGCCGCTCACGGCCGCGCTCCCGATTGGAGGCTGATGGAACGCATCACACCACCACGGTGACGCCCGCGCCGCTCAGGATTTCGACGCGCGTCGTAAGTGACTCGATGAAATCAGCGTCGACGCTCACGCCGAGGCCGGGCCGATCGCGCGGAACGTGTACCATGCCCTCGGCGTCCATCGTCCATTCGGGCGACACCACATCCCGTTTCCAATAGCGCGCACTCGGGCTCAGATCGCCCGGCAGCGAGAAATTCGGCAGCGACGCGAGCGCGACGTTGTAGGCTCGGCCGATGCCGGTTTCGAGCATGCCGCCGCACCAGACCGGAATTCCTGCCGTCTGGCACAAGTCGTGGATGGCTTTCGACGCCGTGAATCCGCCGACGCGGCCAGGCTTGATGTTGATGATGCGACCGCTGCCGAGCTCGATCATGGCGCGGGCGCGATTCAGGTCGGTGATCGATTCGTCGAGGCAGAGCGGCGTCTTCATGCGCCGCTGCAGTTCGGCGAGTTGGAGGAGGTCGTCGGCGCCGAGCGGCTGCTCGAGCATGATGAGATTGAACTCGTCGAGCGCGGCGAGATGCGACGCGTCGGCGATAGTGTAGGCGGCGTTGGCGTCGGCCATGATCTCGACGTCGTCGCCGAGCGCATGGCGCACCGCGCGGACGTAGTCGAGATCCTGCGTTGGTTGAATCTTGAGCTTGATCTTGCGATAGCCGGCGGCCACCGCGGCGACGGCGCGCTCGACCAGGCGTTCGGGCGTCGACTGAATGCCGAGGGAGATGCCGGTGGGGACGCGGTCTCTCGTGCCACCGAGCATCTCGGTCAGGGGGGCGCGCTGCATCTCGGCGGCGAGTCCCCAGCAGCCCATCTCGAGGGCTGCCTTGGCCATGTTGTGCCCACGAATGTTCTCGGCGAGCAGGTCGTGGACGACTTTGGGTCCGGTGATCGTCCGCCCGAGCAATCGCGGCGCCAGCCATTCGCGAATCGCCAGCCAGGCGGTGTCGACCGTCTCGGGCGTGTAGTTGGGCAGCGCTTGCGCGACGCACTCGGCCCACACGGTCGCCCCGCCGCGCTCGGCGATCTCGAGCAGGAGGATACGGCGGGTGGATTCGATGCCCGAGGAGATGCGGAACGGCTCCTTGAGGGCGAGGTGGATCTCACGCAGTACGATGCGATCGATGCACAGCATGCGGGCGAGGGGCGTAGGGAGGGCGCGCGTCGTCGGCGCGCGGTGCGGGGAGCCGCCAGCTGGGAACGCAGCCAACGTAATACGCCGGCCGCCAGTTCGATAGACCATTTTGGTATACCAAATGGGCACGCGCCGTGGCCGCTGTCAAGCCCGAGCCGGCGACCGTGGGGACGTTCGTCCGCCTTGCTGTGGATTTGTCCGCAGAATAGGTTTGCCCTTCGTGCCCGCATCGACATCGAGACGTTCCAAAACCCAGTCCGCGCCCCGCCGGCCGCCCGCGGCCTCGCGCCGCGCGACCGCCCACGAGCCGGTCGACAACGTCTCGCGCGTCTATCACGAGCTGCGCGAGCTGATCGTCGCCGGACAGCTGCCACCGGGCGCACGCGTGGCGGAACGCGCCGTCGTGGCGCGTATGGGCCTGAGCCGGACGCCGGTGCGGAGCGCCCTGCACCGCCTGCAGCAGGAAGGCTTCATCGGCTCCGTCGGCCGGGCCGGCGATCAGCGGTTGATCGTCACTCCGCTCACGCGCGGCGACGGCCGCGAGCTATTCTTGATCGTCGGCCACCTCGAGGGGCTCGCCGCGCGA
>Ga0153915_10002188_pt1 | contig 17926 bp, 16 predicted proteins | sample Opewatmetagenome_2_FD_107003 | JGI IMG/M metagenome (GOLD analysis project Ga0153915, IMG submission 107003) | Freshwater wetland microbial communities from Ohio, USA - Open water 3 Core 3 Depth 3 metaG | ecosystem: Environmental > Aquatic > Freshwater > Wetlands | place: USA: Ohio, Lake Erie...
AGCGAGCGAGTCATCCGCCGGCAATGCGCATGCAAGCGCAAGCCAGGCGATCACCAACGTATTTCTCCTGACGTCTGACGACGATCTGTGGATCCAGCTGAAGGATCTCGCCGGCCCCGCCTACAACATCCAGCAGGCTGATTCCATTGAGCAGACGATTGAGTCAGCGCCGCCTGGAAAGGCCGGGGTCTTTATCTGGGACATCCGTTCGGAGCCGCAAGTGAACCGCGGCCTCACGAAACTGCAGCACCACTCGGCGAGCCTCGTCCCGGTGGTGATCGACAAGGATCCCGTCGGCGACATCGTCGCTGCGCTCGTCAAGCAGCGCGCGGTGCTCGGCAGGCTGACGCTGCCGCTGACCGAAGCCCACGTCAGTGAGGCACTGGAGACGGCGTGCGAGGAAGCGAATGCGCGCGCGGCGCTCTTCGGCTCCCACAACCGGTCGGCTGCGACCGGATCGTCGGGCGGCGCAATGCCGACCAAGCTGATCGTTGCCGTCGCGAGCGCCGTCATGCTGATCGGCATCGGCGTGTACTGGTGGATTTCACGCACGCCGTCGGCCGCTACGGCGGCTGCGACGCAGGTACCGGCGACCGCGGCCACCAACGCATCGGCATCAGCGGCAGCGCCGGCTGGCGCCAAGGACTCGCAGACCGACCAGGTGGAGCCGCTGCTCGCCAAGGCGCGCGCCGCGATGCGCGACAAGCGCTATGACGAGCCCGAGAACGATTGCGCGCTGATCTATTTCCGCAACGTGCTGGTATTCGACTCGGGCAATGGAGAGGCGCGCCAGGGCCTCGATCGCATCGCAGAGCTCCTGCTCATGCGTGCGTCGACGGCTTTCGATCAGCGCAACTACGACAATGCGCTGCGCTCCATCGAGACCGCCCGCAGCATTCGTCCGGATCATCCGCGGCTGGCGGCGCTCGATGCCCAGATCAGCCAGCGTCGCGGTGAGCTCGCCCTGGCGCAGATCCAGGCAGCGTTGCAGGCGCAGAGCTACGACCGTGCGCAGCAGCTCATGCGCGAAGCGCAGCAATCACAGTCAATCTCCGCGGATGTCGCAGCGCGACTGAAGTCGGACCTCGCACGGCGCCAGGCCGACTCGGAGATGAGCGATACCCTCAAGCTTCTCGCGGCGCGCCTTCAGCAAGGACGAATCATCGAGCCCGCCGACGACAGCGCGAAGTTCTACCTGTCCGCAGCGCGCAAGAAGCCGAACTTCGCAAACAACAGCCAGCTGCAGTCGCTCACGCAGGACTACACGCGTGCGGTATTGCAGGAAGCGCGTGCGGCCGCGGGCCGGCAGCAGACGGCCGACGTCGATCGCTGGCTCGGTGAGGCGCGCGAGGTTGGCGTGCCCGCGCGCGACATTCAGTCACTGCAACGCGAGCTGGCACAGCAGGCGCAGAGGCCGAAAGTGGACGTCCCGCGCACGATTCAGCTCGTGGGCGACCGAATCGGCCAGGGCCGTCTACTCGAACCCGCCAATGACAGCGCCGTCTACTATCTCAACGTGCTCAAGGCAGCCGATGGCAGAAACGCTGCCGTGCCAGATCTGACGCGCCGCCTCGCTGCCGAGCTCTTGACGTCGGCGCGCGCGGCACTCGATGACAACCGCGTCGACGACGCTGACAGCGCCTTGCAGAGCGCCCGCTCGCTCGGCGCGCCCGCGACGGACGTGGCCGCCGTGGACCAGCGCCTTGCGCACAGCAGGGCGCTCGAAGCGCAGCGCAATTCAGTCGTCTCGGCAGGCGCCCTGAAACTCACGCGTCCCATCAGCCCGAGCTATCCGGACGATGCCCTGAGAGCCGGCACTGAAGGCTGGGTCGACCTCACGTTCACGGTCGACCCTGAGGGCAAGGTCACCGACGTCCAGGTCGTCAATGCGCAGCCGAAGAACACCTTTGACCACGCTGCGATCAGCGCGATGAAACGGGCTCGCTACGAGCCGGTGCTGGTGGACGGCCAGCCGGTGGCGCAGCGCGCACGATTCCGAATTTCCTTCCGTGTTGGCGGCAAGTAATTCACGGCACCGAGCAGCTCATGACCGCAGCGGCAACAGAAGCTTCGAGCAGCGCGTCGGCGACACCGGCAACCCCGGCACCACGCGGTGCCCGTGCGCGCTTCCTCGTCGTGCACGACGAGCTCGAGCTGCGCCTGAAGCTCGCGGATATCGTGCGCGAGTGCTGGCCCCAGGCGACCGTGGACACGTGCACGCAGGCCGCGGCACGCGGCACTTCCGCCGAGCGCAACGAGCCCTATCAGGCGATGCTGGCCGTCATCGACTTCGCAGCGCCGGCGACCGAAACGTCAGGACCCATGGACGCCGTGCAGAAGCTGCGAGAGCAGGCGGGCGTCGTGCCATTCGTTGTCATCGCGAGCGGCGGCGACGAGCGCTGGGCCGTGCGGACGATGCGGGAGGGCGTCGCCGACTACTGGCCGTTGCACGCGCTCAATGCGGCGGATCTTGGTGTGGCTCTGCGTGAAGCGGTGCGCGCCCAGACGGCGCGGCGCGAACGGCGCCCGTCCGGTGGATCCGAAAGTGTGTTCGAGGTGCCCGGCTATCGGCTGGTCAAGCGCATCGCGCAATCGACACGCGCGATCGTGTATCTCGCTCACAGCGAGCAGCTGCCGCAGCCGGTGGCGCTGAAGATCCAGCCGATCAGGGCCGCCGAGGCGGTGTCTTCCGGCGATCGCGAGCGATTTCTGCGCGAGTGCCAGTTGCTGTCGAAGCTCAACAACCGGGCCGTGGCGGACGTGTACGACTACGGCGTGACCGATCGTTGCTTCTATCTCGCGATGGAGTACTTCCCGTGCGGGAGCCTGCGCGAGCGCTTGCGCAATCCTCTGACGCAGGAAGAATCGTTCAATTACACCCTGCAGCTCGCCGTGGCGCTTAAGGTTCTGCACAAGAGCGGCGTCTTTCACCGCGACCTCAAGCCCTCGAATCTGATGCTGACCGAGGACAACCGCCTCGTGCTGATCGACTTCGGGCTCGCACGCTCCTCGGTTCTCAGGATCGACGTGACGAGTCCCAACGAGCGGGTCGGTACGCCTTACTACATGAGTCCCGAGCAGATCGAGGGCCATGAGCCGGACGAGCGCTGCGATCTGTACAGCCTCGGCGTGGTCCTGTTCGAAATGCTGGCCGGCGCGGTGCCGTATGCCGGGCACACCGTGCGCGAGATCTTGGATCAGCACCGGACGGCGGCGATTCCGCAGCTGCCGGAACGCGCCGCACGCTACCAGCCGCTCGTCACTCGATTGCTCGCCAAATCGCCGGCCGATCGCTTCGCGAGCGCCGACCAGCTGATCGAGGCCATGAAAGAGCTTACCCCGGCGGCGCCGGCCGGTTAGACGGCGAGCATTGCGACCCACGGAGTCTGAAGACCATGATGAACTGGATCAAACGATTGTCGGCGCGCGGAACGGCGGCTCTGTTCGGCATCCTGGTCGTGCTGGCATTCGCCGCCGTGCTGGTGCCGGGTTTCAAGCTGGCGAGCAGCCTGTCGAACAACACCACGGCCTTGCGGCTCATGAGCGAGCAGCGCCGGCAGCCGGATGCGCTTGCACGCGCGCTCGCGTCGATTCAGGACCGCCTCGAGGCGCGCGGCTACGTCGACTCCGCCGTCGGCGAGCTGCGCAAGGCAATGGCGGAGTTCGATCAGGCGCTCACCACCCTCACGCCGAACGAGAGCGGCGCCGGATTCTTCAGCGACGCGAATGCAGCCGACGCGATGCGCAGTGAATTCGCGCGCGCGCAGCTGAAGCGTCTCAAGCTCGAATGGCAGGATTATCACAAGGCTATTACGCCGATCGCTGCATTCGCCGGTCTGCCGTACCAGGACACCGATCAGCAGGGAACGCAGCTCAACAAGCTCGGCGAACGGCTGCAGGTCGACGTATTCGCCGCCCTGCGCCTGAGCCGCAAGCAGACACCGATCCTGAACGGCCTCACGACCGAGTTGACACGTGAGCTCGAAGCGCACTCCGAGGAGCTGGCGACACGGCTGCGCTACCTCATGTTCGCAGGGCTCATCGTGGCGTGCGGCCTCGCCCTGGCTCTCGGCTACCTGGTTGCGGCGCGCCGCCGGCAGGACCGCATGGTGATCGACGCGCAGCGGCAGACGGAGGACATCCTGCGGACAGTCAAGGACGGGCTGTTCCTGCTCGACGCGGACCTGCGCATCGGCCCCACCCACTCGGCGGCCGTGAAGCAGCTCTTCCAGCGCGAGTCACTCGCGGGCATCACTTTCGAGGATCTGCTGCGGCCGCTCGTGCCCGAGAAGACGATGCAGACCGCGATGAAGTTCGTGAAGGTGCTGTGGTCGGAGCGCACACGCGAGAATCTCGTCAAGTCGATCAATCCGCTGGGAGAAGTCGAAGTGAATTTCGATGCGGGCGGCGGCGGGCACGAAACGCGCTACCTTGAGTTCGATTTTCACCGCGTCAAGAGCGACGAGCGGGTCGACAACATCCTGGTGTCGGTCAACGACGTCTCGCAGCGAGTGATGCTCGCGCAGGAACTGAAGGATTCGCAGGACAAGGCGCAGGCGCAGCTCGATACGCTGCTTGGGGTTCTGCACGTTGATCCCGCCCAGCTTTCCTCGTTCCTCGACGACTCCGACGCCGCCATGCGCATGGTCAATTCCATTCTCAAGGAGCCGGCGCGCGAGGAATCGGCGTTCCGCAAGAAGCTCGACAGCATCTTTCGCCAGGTCCACGCGGTCAAGGGCGAAGCCTCAGCGCTTGGCCTCGCGTCGGTCGAATCGCGCGCGCACCAGTTCGAGGACTCTCTCAAGGACCTCAAGGATCGCGCAACACTGACGGGCAACGACTTCCTGCCGCTTGTCGTCAAGCTCGACGATCTGTTCACGCATCTCGCATCGGTGCGCGACCTCGTGACGAGACTCGCCAAGCTGAACGTCGGCACGAGTCGTGACAGTCCGGCAACGGCGACACAGGTGATCGCCCGCAAGCAGTCGGTGGACGAGCTCGTGGCGCCCAGGTATGCCGAGCCGCCGCCGGCGGAGCGGCCTGCCGCTCACGTGCCCGCGCCGACGGCCGGACTCGGGACGACGCTCGAGCAGCTCGTGCAGCGCATCGCGACGGACGAAAAGAAGCGAGCGCGCATCGAGTGCGCGGGCCTCGACAAGGTCCCGAACTCCTACCGCAAGGTTGTCAAAGACGTCGCCATTCAGATCGTGCGCAATGCAGTCGTGCACGGCATCGAGACGCCCGACGCTCGGCAGGCCGCCGGCAAATCCGAAGCTGGCAACGTGCTGGTTCAGTTCCTCACGGCGCCGGGCGAAGGCTTCAAGCTGGTCATCGAGGATGACGGCCAGGGTATTTCGGCGGCTCGCATCAAGGAGGCGGCCCTGCAGAAGGGCATCATCACCGAAGCGGCCGCCGCCAAGATGGAGTCGAAGCAGATGTTCCGCCTGCTGTTCCATCCCGGCTTCTCGACGCGGGACACGGTAACGCACGACGCAGGACGGGGCATCGGCATGAGCCTCGTGGCCGAGCTCATCCGCGAGTACAACGGCAAGATCGCCGTCGCCACGGGTGAAGGTAAGTACACGCGATTCAGCATCCTGCTGCCGCCGGCGGACGGCAGCCAGGAAGTGGCCGCCTGACGGCCGGAAGGAGCCCCGATCCCATGTCGAAGTCGAATGGAGCAAACGGCGCGGGCGGCGAGCGCATCCTGCGCCTGATGATCGTCGATGATTCCAACATCATCCGCCGCCGCATCGAACGTTCGCAGCAGCACGCGCGGCTGCAGGTCGTGGGCTCGGCCGCGAACGGCCGCGAAGCCGTGGAGCTCTTCCAGAAGACCAATCCCGATGTCGTCACGATGGATCTGACGATGCCGGAAATGGACGGCATCCAGTGCGTTGAGCGCCTGGTGACGATGAAACCGGAGATCTTGATCCTCGTGGTTTCCGCGCTCGCGGACAAGGCAACGGCGGTCGAAGCGATCGAGAAGGGCGCAAACGGATTCCTCTGCAAGCCCTTTTCCGACCGGCAGCTCAATGACGCGCTCGCCGAGCTCCTCAAGGAGACATGAGCGTGACCACCGCTGCAGAAATCCGCACGTTCGTCGAGGGCACGACCAACTACTTCGAGGTATCCGCACGCCAGCCAGCCTCGGTCGGCTCACCCTACCTGGTGACGGAGGGCGCGCCGGGCGTGCACGAGTACACCGGCATCATCGGCGTGTCGGGCGCGCGCAAGGGCATGGTCTACTTCACGGCTCCACGCGCGATGTTGACGGTGCTCCTCATGCGCATGAATGAGACCGATACGAGCGACGAGAACATCAAGGACCTCGTGGGCGAGGTTGCGAATACCATTTCCGGCAACGCGCGCAAGGACTTCGGCAAGGAGTTCGTGATCTCCACGCCGACCGTCGTTGCGCACGATCCGAAGCTCGTGAGTCCCCCGCCGCACGTGCGTCCATTCGTCATTCCGATCAACTGGCGCACGCACTCCGCGAAGCTCGTCGTCTGCCTCGAGTGACCTCGCTGGACCCGCCGCGGCGTCCGGCGTAAAAGTACTTCCCGCCCGATCGACCTTGTGCTCAAGGCCGCCGCCGGCCGCCCGCAACGCAGGCAGGGAGGTGTTCGATGGTCACGGTCCGGCATCTACTCGACAGCAAAGAGCGAGCCCTGTGGAGCGTCGAACCGGACGATCCGGTGCTCGAAGTGATTCAGCTGATGGCCGATCACCACGTGGGCGCGCTGCCGGTGATACGCGGCGGCGAGCTGATCGGCATCGTCTCCGAGCGCGATTACGCACGCAAGGTGGCGCTGCTCGGACGCTCGACGACCGAAACTCCGGTGTGGCAGATCATGAGTGCCCCGGTTATCACGGTGACTTGCGGGACCTCACTCAATGACTGCATGCAGCTCGTCACCGAGCATCGCGTGCGGCACCTGCCGGTGGTCGAAGATGGCCGCGTCATCGGCATGATCTCGATTGGCGATCTCGTGAAAGCGGTGATCGACGAGCAGCGGCACCAGATCGACGATCTCGAGCGCTATATCCGCAGCGGCTGAGCTTGCGCGCGCGGCTAGTCGTTCGCGATCTCCACGCCGGGGAAGAGCTCCTCCGTGAAGCCGAAATTCCGGAGGTCGCGGATGCGCGTGGGGTAGAGCACGCCGTCGAGGTGGTCGACTTCGTGCTGCACGACCCGTGCGTGAAAGCCCGTTACGGTCCGCTCGATGACCCGGCCACGTTCATCGTAGCCGCGATATCGCAGGTGTCGATATCGCGGCACGAGTCCGCGCATGCCCGGCACGGACAGGCAACCTTCCCAGTCCTCCTCCATTCCCGCGGCATCGAGCGGCTCCAGGTCTGGATTGATGAGCACGGTCTCCGGCACCTCTTCGGCCTCGGGGTAGCGGGGATTCCTGCCGACGCCAAAGATGACGACTCGCTGGAGCACGCCTATCTGCGGCGCCGCCAGGCCGGCACCGTTGAGCGCCGCCATGGTGTCGCGCATGTCGCGGATCAACGCATCGAGCTCGGCCGTGCCGAAACGCTCGATTTCCCGGGAGCGCTCGAGTAGCCGCGGATCACCCATGCGAAGGACGTTGCGGATGGCCATGGCTCGATCAGCCGCGACCTACGTGCGGCCAGAGGCCGATGAGTCCAAATGCGATGATGCCGAGTCCGCTTCCCGCATTGAGGGTTCTCAGGACCGATAGGCTGCGCAGCCAGCGGCCGAGCTGGGCACCGGCTGCTGCCAGCGCGAACTGCACGACGACGCTGCCAAGGAATACTGCCGTCGCCAGCAGCAGCGCGCGCGCGGTGGACCCGGCGAGCGGCAGCTGACCCGCGAAGCCGGCGAACGCGACGATCGTCAGCGGGTTGAACAGCGTCAGGGCATAGGTCGTTGCCAGTTCATTCTTTCCCGGTGGGGCTGCAGCGGCGCCCGTTGCCGTCTGCGCGCGCAGGGAGGTCACGAACAGGTAGGCCCCGAACACAACCAGAACGAATGCGGCGACGATCTCGAATTGCGACCGATGAGCTTCGAGGCGCGCAGCCAGGAAATCGCCTGAGATGAAAGCAACGATGGCATATGTCAGGTCCGCAAGCCCGGCGCCGAGTGCGCTGCGCGCGGCGCTCGCGAACCCGCGAGTGACGCCGTAGTTGACTATCAGCAGCGCGATCGGGCCAACGGCAAGCGCAATCGTGAGTCCGAAGATGGCACTTTTGATGAACGACGCAAGTGGCATGGATCCCCCGCGGCGCGATTCTGGCACAAGGGCACAAATAAGAAGGCCCCCACGGCGCCGCCCGATGGCGGCCGCTGTGAGGGCCTGGTCGCGAGGGAAATGCGGGGCGCTTACTTCGCCTTCGCGCAATCCGCAACGAACTTCTTGCGCTCTGCGCCCTTCAAGCCCTTGTCCTTGGCCTGCTTCTGGCATTCAACCGTCTTGGCATCGGGCTTCGCCTGAGTCGCTGCGGGTTTCGCCGGAGCTGCGGGCTGAGCAGCGGCTGCGGGGGCCGCAGCCGGCGCGGCCGGCGTGGCCGGAGTCGTGGCAGCAAAAGCAAAGCTCGAGAGGCCGAGGGCGACCACTGTCGCGAGAATCGTGTTGCGCATCTTGAGAATCTCCATTTGGGGTGTAGCGACTGACAATCGGCCGCGACATTCGCGGTCGGGACGTCACTCTAGAGAGCGGCACCTTGCGCAGTCGTGACGGCCAAATGACGCTTGTTTAATGTCGCCGCGCTTGTGGCGACGCTTTTGTGGTGACGGGCTATGAGCGATATAACATGCTGTTTATTATGATCTTTATAAAATCTAGGAGCTTCTTCTGACCCGCGGCTAGCCGCTGGCGCGTTCACAAGCGCGTCCTCAGCCTCACTTCAGGGAGATTCTCATGGCAGACATTGCACAGCATGCGCTGCCGCTGCGCCCGGCGGCTCTCGTCGTGATCGCGCTACACGCCGCGCTCCTTTTGATCGCGTTGACGAGACTCAATCAGGTGATCGGACCGCACCTGCCCGACGTACTTGTTGCGAGCTTCATTCCCGATCGCGTTGCTCCGCGGCCCGAACCGCCGGGGCCTGGCCCCCGTATCGTGGATCCCGCAATTCCCGAGCCCGTTGCACCTGAAGTGCCGATGGATTCTTCACAGGACGACGCACCGGCCGCCGTCGCGACGGTCGGCGATGCACTCGTCGTTGAGCCAGCGAGAGCCGAGCCGACCGTCTGGACGCGGCCTGAGGTCATCGAGCGCGGTGAGATTCCTTATCCAACCGTCGGCGCGACGAAGCCTGAAGGCGTCGTGCGACTCCGGCTTCGAATCGGCATAGACGGCAGACCGCGCGAGGTGCTGGTCGGCGTCAGCAGCGGGTATCCGGCACTCGATCGCGCCGCGCGCAAAGCTGTCATCCACTGGCGCTTCAAGCCCCGTCTTCAGGACGGCAGGCGTGTGGAATCCTGGGCCGAAATGCCTATTGTCTTTCGCCTCGAAGATTGACCAGCTGCCACACGACGCGGTGAATCGCTCTGAACGCGCGACGGCCGCGGGGCGAGCGAGTATGCCGCGGACGTGAATCGCGCGACGATGAAGGCGTCCGCGAATTCGCGTCCGCGGGAAGGCCGCTTCGAATGGATCACCCGAAACTCTTGAGTCGTCGCGATCTCCTCCAGGCAGGCGCCGCAGCCGCTGCCGGGCTAGTGATTGGATTCGAGAGCGACGCCACAGGTGAGACACGCACAAGGACCCCCGGCAAGGCAACGCGCTTGCAGAGCTGGGTGCGCGTTGGCACAGATGGATTGATCTCGTTGCTCACGAATGCCACGGAAATGGGCCAGGGGGCGCAGTCCGCGCTCGCGCAAATTCTGGCCGAGGAACTCGAGGTCGATTGGCGGGACGTGCGCGTGGATTGGGCACCCATTGAGCCGTTCTATTACGGCGCCTGGGGCGAATTCATGACGGGCGGCAGCGGCTCGGTCCGCGGCATGTTTGACAAGCTGCGCATCGCCGGCGCGACAGCAAGAGGTCTGCTGATCTCGGCGGGGGCTCTGAAATTCGGTGTCACGGCGGCAGACTGCGCAGCCATGCACGGAACGATCGTCCACCTGAAGTCGCACAGGACGCTCACGTATGGCGAGCTGGCCGAGACCGCGGCGGCGCTTACTCCGCCTGCCGACGTCGAGCTCAAGAAGCCGGCCGAGTGGCGGCTCATCGGGCAGACGCCGCCGCGCCTCGACATGCATGCGAAGGTTGCCGGTACGGCCGGATTTGGCATCGACGTCGACTCGGCGACGGTCAACCGATTGCGCACGGGCGAGGCGCGTACTCTGCTCGTCGCGACGATCGCGCAATGTCCCGTCTTCGGCGGCAAGCTCCTTTCAGTCGACGCCGCTCCGGCGCTGGCGATTGCGGGCATCAAGCGCGTAGTTGAGCTCGAGGGGGCTGTAGCTGTCGTCGCGCAGGACTACTGGACCGCGCGACGCGGACTTGCGGCGCTGAAACCCGCCTGGACGCCTGCAGCACATCCCGGGGTCTCGAGCGAAGCCATCTCCGCCGCCTTGCACAAAGCGAGCCTTGAGGACGGCAAGGCATGGTTGCCACCAGGCGGCAGCGAGAAGGACCTGCGTGCAGTGAGCAACGCGGCGTTCGCCGCGGCGGCGCGCATCGTTGAACGCACTTATGAGGCACCTTTGCTCGCGCACGCAACGCTGGAACCCATGAATGCCACGGCCGAGGTAACAAGCGGCCGCGCGACGCTTTGGCTGCCGACACAGGTTCAGTCGCAGATGAAAACGGCGGTCGCCAGGGCGCTCGGCATCGAGGCATCGAACGTGACGGTGCATACGACGATGCTCGGCGGCGGCTTCGGCCGGCGTCTCAAGACGGACTACGGTGTGCAGGCTGTGCTCATCGCACGCGATGTCGGCGGCCCGGTCAAGCTGATCTGGTCGCGCGAGGAGGACATGCAGCATGGTTTCTATCGTCCGACTTCGGTTATTCGGCTGCGAGCGGCGATGACGGCCGACGGCGGCATTCTTGCAGTGCGTTCGCACATCGGCTGCGTCGATTCCGACGAGCCCGTGAGCGGTCTTGTCGATCTGCCCTATGACATTCCCTCGGTGCTTGCGACGTATGCGGGCCAGAATCCCGGCGTGCCGCTCGGCGCGTGGCGCTCGGTGGATCCGTCGCAGAATACATTCGCGCTTGAATCCTTCATCGATGAGCTCGCCGCAGAGCTCGGCGTGACGCCGATCGCATTGCGCCGCAAGCTCCTTGCTCACGATGCGCGCGCCCGGCGGGTGCTCGACTCGGTTGCCGGCGCCGCCGACAAAGTGCCTCTCGAGTCCGGAAGATTTCGTGGCTTGGCCCTGCATAAGGGCTTTGGCTCGATCACCGCGCAGGTGGCGGAGGTCTCGGTTGAGCAGAAGCGCCTGAAGGTGCATCGCGTGTTTGCAGCGATCGACTGCGGCACGGCCGTCAATCCGCGCAACATCGAGGGCCAGATGCAGGGTGGGATCCACTTCGGCCTGACCGCTGCGCTGTTCGGAGCCATCACGCTGCAGGATGGACGCGTGCGGGAGGCCAATTTCGACAGCTATCCGCTGCTGCGCATGAACCAGGCCCCGGACGTTGCGGTTCTGGTGCTCGAGAGTCATGGCGAGAAGATTGGCGGTGTCGGTGAACCCCCGGTTCCGCCGATTGCGCCAGCCGTCTGCAATGCGATCGCAGCGGCTACCGGAGCGCGCCATCGCTCGCTGCCGCTCGTGCGCCAGGGGCTCACCGTCGGTTGATTGAATTCGAGGCCCCCCGCAGACTACCGCGCTCCTTGAGGATGCGGATACATGCCTTCGCACGCACATTCCTTCGATCGCCGCTACTACCGCCGTTACTACGGCGATGCGCGCACGCGCGTTACCGACGCCGCGGAAATGGCCCGCCGCGCGGCGCTCATTGGTGCCACGCTCAGGCACTTCGAGCTGTCGATCCGCAGCATTCTCGACGTTGGCTGCGGCGTCGGGCTCATGCGCCGGCCACTTCTGGCGCAGTTTCCGCGCGCGCGCTATGTGGGGGTCGAGTCGAGCGAATACCTTTGTGCGCGGCATGGCTGGACCCGCGGATCGGTCGTCGACCTCGAGGTTGCAAGTCCCGCGGATCTTACGATCTGCTACGACGTAGCTCAGTATCTCGACGCGCGCGCGGCCGCGCGCGCCCTCGAATGCCTGGCGGACGCCACACGCATGGTCCTTTACTTCAGTGCGCTCACCACCGAGGACTGGCGCGAGAATTGCGACCGAGCTCGAACGGACGGTGACGTCCATTTGCGAGGCGGCGATTGGTACCGCCGGCGGCTCGCGCGCCGATTCGCGCCGATCGGCCTTGGCTTGTGGCTGAAGCGTGGCTACGAGCTGGTGCGCTGGGAACTCGAAAAGTAATGTCGCCTGCGTCGCTGTTTCGCGACTGTCGCCGCTTCGAGGCGCGCCGCATACAATGTGCGTCAGCGATTCAACGCGCATAGTTTGCAGGAGATCGACCGATGAAGACCCTCGCCCGATGGCTGTTGATTTGTTGCCTCGTGGTTCCGCTCATGGCGGCGGCGGAAGCGCCCAAGAATCAGCAACAGCAGCCGCCGAAGACCTACAAACAGGACGAGGTGCTGAAGGCGGCAGAAGACTTCTTCGGCACAGGGGCGAAGGGCCTGGCCCAGGTCATTGAAAAAGCTTTCAAGGAACAAGGCGAGCCCATGGCGATTATTCGTGGAGAGGAAGCAAGCGGCGCCATCGGGGTCGGCCTGCGTTATGGACACGGCCGGCTCGAATACAAAGGCGGCGGCTCCAGCACCAAGGTCTATTGGCAAGGTCCGTCGATCGGGTTCGACTTCGGCGCGAATGCGTCCAAGACCTTCGTACTCGTGTACAACCTGCCGTCGACCGATGCGCTGTTCCAGCGCTACCCAGGTGTCGAGGGGAGCCTGTATTTCGTCGGCGGCTTTGGCCTCCACTACGTGCAGAGTGACAAGACCGTGCTCGCGCCCGTGCGTTTCGGCCTCGGCTGGCGCCAGGGAGTCGGAGTCGGCTACATGCACTTCTCGCGCAAGAAGCGCTACAACCCGTTCTGACCGCGGGGCGCCGTGCGGACACGTTCTGGCAGCTGTTTCTGCGGGAGCGTTCGTTATCGCGTCGGCGGCCAGCCCCTCACGATCTGTCAATGTCACTGCAGCATGTGCCAGCGCGCCGTCGGAGCGCCGGTCGTCACGTGGGCGACCTTCGATCGCAAGGAATTCGAGGCAACCGGGCCGGCGCTCGGCTGGTTTCAATCCTCACCCGAAGCTCGGCGCGGGTTCTGCCAGCGATGTGGCTCGTCGCTGTTCTTCGAATCGCAAAATTTTCCGGGGCTCATCGACGTCACGGTCGTGACGCTCGAGGACGCCGCGGCGCTCGCCCCGACCATGCATCTGTACGTTGGCAGCCGGCAGCCGTGGACGGTGATCGCCGACGGCCTGCCTTGTCACGTCGGCGACACGAACTCGCCGCGTATCGCCAGTCCCTGAGGCGCGCTGCCCGAGCGGTCAAGGGTCCTCAGGTGCAGCCGACTCCTTCGACCACCGAGACCGTATGCGGCGTCGCGGGCTTGATCTCGCGCTGGCAGTCCATGTTGCCCGAATCGAACCCCACGGTGAGATTCCAGGTTCCAGGAGAAACCGGGCGCGTGCGCTTCGTCTGCTCGCAAACCCAGCTGCCGTCCGCTGCCTGTTTGGGCTTGCCCTCCATCGCGAGATCTTCGATGAACTCCTTTGATTCCAGAAGGCTCCCGACTGGCACTTCGGCGACGTTCACGGGCTCGAAGCGGACCTTGATCGGATCTTCCGGGCAAGCCGCCTCGGCTGCCGCGGCCGTCACGGAGACGATGATGTTGGATGCCGGAATCTGTTTCGCGGCCTCCTCCGCAGGATTGCAGGCCGTGAGTGAGACGACAAAGAGCGCTGAGAGGCCTGCGCAGGTCGCGCGGATCGAGAAGGTCGAGAGCTGACGGTGCATTAAGAGTCCCCTGATTTATTTTGCGAGCCGCGAGTATTCTAGAGGGAATCACGCGATTTCGGTACGCGAGCGCCCGGCGCGGCGCGGCGCGTCCGCACGGGCGTCTTTGGCAGGCCGGTGTGCTGCGTCCGAAACGGTTGAGTCGCGGGCGACTTGCGCCGGCCCTCGCCAGCCCCGCCGGTTCCACGCGGCTGAAACGAGGGAATCAGCTGATCCTTCCCGCTCCCGATCAGGTCCGCACGGCCCATGCGGCGCAGGGCTTCACGCAGCAGCGGCCAGTTGTTCGGGTCGTGGTATCGGAGGAATGCTTTGTGGAGCCTGCGGACCTTAAGACCCTTCGGAACATGCACCGCCCCGCTTGCTCTCGATACGCGGTGCAGTGGATTCTTCCCTGTGTGGTACATCGCCGTCGCAGTCGCCATCGGTGAGGGCAGGAACGCCTGCACTTGATCCGCGCGGTAGCCGTTCTTCTTGAGCCACAGCGCGAGCTCGAGCATGTCCTTGTCCGTCGTGCCCGGATGCGCGGCGATAAAGTACGGGATAAGGTACTGCTCCTTGCCGGCTGCCCGCGAGTACTTGTCGAACAGGTCGCGGAATTTGTAATACGTGCCGACGCCGGGCTTCATCATCTTGGAGAGGGGCCCTTCACCAATCGCCTCGGGGGCGATCTTCAGGTAACCGCCCGTGTGATGCTGGGCGAGTTCCTTCACGTATTCGGGCGATTCGATGGCAAGGTCGTAGCGGACACCGGAAGCGATCAGCACCTTGCGAATGCCCGGCAGGGAACGCGCCTTGCGGTAGAGATGAATGAGAGGCGTGTGATCGGTATTGAGATTCGGGCAGATCGCGGGGTACACGCACGATGGCCGCCGGCAGGCAGACTCGATCTCGCGACTCTTGCAGGCGAGGCGGTACATGTTCGCGGTCGGACCGCCAAGATCCGAGATCACTCCCGTGAAGCCCGGCACGCTGTCGCGAATCGTCTCGATCTCGCGCAGCACCGATTCCTCGGAGCGGCTCTGGATGATGCGTCCTTCGTGTTCCGTGATCGAGCAGAACGTGCACCCGCCAAAACAGCCGCGCTGAATGGCGACCGAAAAGCGGATCATCTCGTACGCGGGAATTTTCGCTTTGCCGTAAGAAGGATGCGATGTGCGTCGAAAGGGAAGCTCGTAGAGCGCGTCCATTTCCCGAGTGCTCAGGGGAATGGGCGGCGGATTCAGCCACAGGTCGATCGTCCCGTGCCGCTGCACGAGTGCGCGCGCGTTGCCGGGATTCGATTCCATGTGAAGGATGCGCGACGCGTGCGCATAGAGCGTGGGATCCGCCGCAACCTCATCGAACGACGGCATGCGAATGACGCTGTGCTCACGGTCCACATTTGGAACACGGCGGATGAAGCGCACGACGTGCTCGCGGAGACGATCCCCCTCACCCCCACCCTCTCCCCCGCTCGCGGGGGAGAGGGAGCCGGAGGCGGGAGAGGGGTTCTCCATGGCGTACGGGTCGATCGGCGGATGCAACGGTCCCGGCGTGTCGAGGTGCGTCGAATCGATCTCGATCCACCCTTCCGGCTGGTTCTTGCGCACGAAGGCCGTCCCGCGAACATCCGTGATCTCCTCGATGCGTCTGCCCGCCGCGAGGCGATGTGCGATCTCCGCGATCTGACGCTCGGCGTTGCCGTACACCAGCAGATCCGCCTTCGAGTCGAGAAGAATCGAACGACGGACGCGCTCTGACCAGTAGTCGAAGTGTGCGATGCGCCTCAGGCTCGCTTCGATGCCGCCGATGATGATGGGAACGTCACGGAACGCCTCGCGTACGCGCTGCGAATACACGATTACGGAACGATCCGGCCTGCGGCCCCCGCGGCCCTCTGGTGTATACGCGTCGTCGCTGCGCAAGCGGCGGTCGGCGGTGTAGCGGTTTACCATCGAGTCCATGTTGCCGGCCGTGATGCCGACGAAGAGATTCGGCCGACCGAGTACCTCGAAGGCCGCAGCGCCTTGCCAGTCGGGCTGCGCGATGATTCCAACGCGAAAACCCTGTGCCTCGAGGAGTCGCCCCACGATTGCCATGCCGAAGCTCGGGTGATCGACGTAGGCGTCTCCGGTGACGAGAAGAATGTCGCAGCTGTCCCAGCCGAGCGCATCCATTTCCTCCCGGGTCATCGGAAGGAATGGCGCGATACCGAAGCGCTTGGCCCAATAGGGCCGGTGGGAGAAGAGGTCGCGAGCTGCCTGCATGGCGTGCATTAGACCATCGCGGGCGGTGCGTGGCCAAAATCGCCTCCGCATGCCTTGACACCGCGGGCACGGCCAAGATGACATAGCGCGCCCCTCCACCGGAGCGCAGCTTGGAACCGACACCCGCCATCATCGCCGCTCAACACGTCTTGCTGATTGGCGCGATCGTGCTGTTTACCGGATCCATCGCCGGCATGGTCGCGCGGCGCGTGGGGGTGCCGGATGTGGCCCTGTATCTGATCGCCGGCGTTCTGCTCGGACCCACGGTCGGGCAGCTCGTGGAGGTACCCGCCGACTCGACGCTCAATCAGCTCATTCTGCTGTTCGGCGCGTCCTACATTCTCTTTGACGGCGGCGCCTCGCTGCGCTTTGCGATCCTGCGCCAGGTCTGGCTCACGGTGGTCCTGCTCGCGACCCTGGGTGTCCTCATCACCACGTTCGTCACGGCCGTAGCCGCCTACTACCTGCTCGGTCTGCCCGTGATCGTTGCGGCGCTGCTCGCGTCCACGCTTGCACCCACGGATCCGGCGACGCTCATTCCCGTATTCAAGCAGGTCAAGGTGCGCGAGCGCGTCGCACAGACCGTGATCAGCGAATCGGCCGCCAACGACGCGACCGGCGCCATCCTCACGTTCGCGTTACTGATCCTCGCGCTTGGCAGCAGCGAGCTGTCCGTCGGCCACTCGCTGGCGGTCCTCGGTTACGAGGCCGCGGTCGGAATTCTGGTCGGGGCGGTCGCCGGCTATCTCGCAAGCGTGCTGATCGCTCACGAGCGCCTCGGATTTCTTCAGGAGTATCTGCCGCTCGTGACCCTGATGGTCGTCGCGGGGGCCTATCTGCAGGCGGGCCAGTTGAACGCGAGCGGGTTCATGGCCGTATTCGTCGCCGGTGTCGTGCTCGGCAATCGCGAGCAATTCGGTCTCGCGCTCGGTCCTCGCGAGTCGCATCGCCTGGAGGAATTCATTCTCACGACCGCGCTCATCATGCGAATGTTCATCTTCATTCTGCTCGGGACACAGGTGAACTTCGCGCTGCTCGATCGCTACCTCTGGGGAGCCGTCGGAGTCGTGGCGGTCTTCATGTTGCTTGCACGACCCTTGACCGTGTTCCTGTGTGCGTTGCCCGATCGGCGTGCGCGCTGGACTCTGCGCGAGCTCCTTTTCATGTGCTGGACGCGCGAAACCGGAGTGATACCGAGCGCACTTGCCGGCATGCTCATCGGCGTGGGCGCGCCCGGCGCCAACGTCATCGGTGCGGTCACATTCATGGCGGTGCTCGTGACGATCCTCGCGCAGGCGACGACCACCCGCTGGCTCGCGCGCAAGCTCGAGTTGCTCGAGAGCTGAACGCGGGTCAGCAGGCGCCCGGTGTCGATCAAATCGGCCGGTGACTAGCTGGAGGGCATTCCCCAGCAAAGCGGGTCGCGGTCGTCGAGAATCTGTGTCGCCTCGGCATTCACGAACGCGCTGCCGCGGATCGTCGGGATGATCCGCCCTTCTTCGATCTCGACCGAGCCGCTGAACACACTGCCGGTCACGCTCTCCTGCCGCCAGACGGCCCCCGGCCGGAGTTTTCCCTCCGCGTAGAGGCAAGCGAGCTTGGCGCTCGTGCCTGTTCCGCACGGTGACCGGTCATAGGCGAGGCCGGGGCA
>Ga0153915_10002189_pt1 | contig 17925 bp, 12 predicted proteins | sample Opewatmetagenome_2_FD_107003 | JGI IMG/M metagenome (GOLD analysis project Ga0153915, IMG submission 107003) | Freshwater wetland microbial communities from Ohio, USA - Open water 3 Core 3 Depth 3 metaG | ecosystem: Environmental > Aquatic > Freshwater > Wetlands | place: USA: Ohio, Lake Erie...
CGACCATGCTTGTGCCGAAGAAGCATCTGGCCCGAATCGGTGGGTTGAATCAAGCACTCTACGGTGCATCGAGTGTGGTCGCTCCTCCGATAGGTGCTGTGCTATTCGTTACATTCCCGATGTATGGTTTGCTCGCCATTGATATCGTTACAGCGTCCTTGGCTGTTTCTGCTCTTGCTTTCATACACATACCGCAACCCGTGCGGCAAGCACTAACAAAGGACTCAGGGGTCCTAGGCGATATGTTGGCCGGGTTTAGATTCCTGCGAGTCTGGAAAGGAGCATTAGTCTTAATGTTTGTCGCGATGCTGATCAATTTCCTCATTTCTCCGGCATTCGGCCTATTGCCTATTCTGGTTGCAGAGAACTTCGCAGGAGATGCGCCGATGCTGGCCGCGATGGAGTCAGTGATGGGCATCTGTACAGTCTTAGGTGGTGTGATCTTGGGCGCATGGGGTGGGTCTAGTCGAAGAGTCGTGACGGCAGTATGGTCTCTGGCTATCTCAGGCATTGCGACAACGATTATCGGTCTTGCTCCCCTGCTTGTTGGTCCGCAACCTTGGAACCAGTACGAGCTGACCCTGGGCATGGTGTCCGTAGTCGGTTTTCTCTTGGCACTTGTGAACGGCTGTCTGATGGCGATCCTTCAGGCCACGATTCCACCAGACATGCAGGGACGGGTGTTCTCACTGATATCCAGCGGTGCGGGAGCCATGATGCCATTAGGCTATGCGCTTGCAGGCCCGCTAGCTGATGCCTTTGGTGTTCAATTCTGGTTCATCCTCTCTGGTGTTGTCACATTTGCCACCGGCTTGGCCTGTGTCTTCATGCCATCGGTAATGGAAATCGAAAAGACCCCAATTCAGTCACGGAAAACGGTAGCTGAGCTGGCCGAGTTGGTCGATACTAGCTCATCTGACACTGACACGGAATGACGTTGCCTGAAGAGGAGATGGCCGACGATTCCTGTCTAGTCAGGAACATAAGAAAGGAGCGGACCTCCCCGGTGCCAAACCGAGGGGATTCCGCTTCCGTACCCCGCTTTTGTACGATTCCAATTCGATTCCCGCAAGAAAGGGCTCTAGACCTATGCACCCGTTTTGCGTGCCCATAGTGTCTTGAAATCAGGGTCAATGTCTATGTACCTAAGTATGATGACCGCCACAATTAGAGCCGGAGCAAAAATCGGGCCCCACCATATCAGCGCCCATGGCTTGGAGTAGTCCATCATAACGCCCAGGATCACCGCGGAGACTGCTTGAAAGAAGTTGAGTGGTACGCCAATGAAGCCTGTATATATCCCTGAACGGCTTTGTCCAGTCTCAATCTCATCAACCTGAGCGATGTCAGCGGGGACAATGTAGCTCATCAGATAGTAGACCGCCATGCATGCAGCTAACGGTATGAAGTACACTACGCCAACAATCACATTTGGCACAATGGCCGTCAAGGACTGTAGAATGACTGTCATCGGCAAAAGCAGCGCAAGAACAATCATCGACATGGTCATGGAGCGTTTCTTCCCTATGCTTCGAATCACCTTTATCCATACAAAGAGAAACAGCATGATGGAAATGAGGAGCGAGAGTGCTGGTGGAAGGAGCAGCGGGAGAGAGTTGAGGAGGAGGACATCACGAGTGACTCCTACTATCTGGGCAGTGATAGCCGAAAAGGTGAATGAAAGGAATCCAACAGCGAACATCCACCCCACGTAATTGTGATTGGCAAGAACTATCGCAGTTTCTTGACGGAGACTCCTCCTGGGGACGACAATGTCTGGCTTCTCCCGTATCCAGATTATTGACGGTAAGAAGAATACAACTGTGAGTACTGAGAATGCGAGTATGAATATCACACCAAAGCTCTTGAGGCCCGGAGGTTCAGGATCCTCGTAGAAGAGTAGTGTAGTCAGGAAGCTAACCACGACTCCCAGTCCGTTAGCGATCCAATTCGCCGTGTTTTGCATACTTGACACAAGAGGCCTTTCGTCTTCATCTGTTATCTCTGGCAGCCAAGCCTGGAATGCTGTTAGTAGGAATGCGTAGAAGAACTTGAACGTGCATAAGGTGGTCAAATAGTAGAAGAACAGGAGGAGTCCCAAGTTAGGATTCGTCAAGTCAAGGAACCAGTTGGGAACGAATAGCAGGAAACCGGTCACGGCAAGACCTGGTGCTCCCACTGCCACGAATGGCTTTCTGCGCCCCCATCTGGTCTCAACACGATCGCTCCAGTAGCCTGTCAGCCAATGAGTCAGGCCGATAACAACGTATGACGTTGCGAGAGCCAATCCTGCGAGAAGCCAATCAAGTTTGAAGAAATTACCGTAAATGTAGAACGAAGTAAGGCCGGTCAAAGTCAAAAGAAACGACGATCCGAATCGGCCCATACCATAAGCGACTTTCTTGTAGAATGGTAGCATCATATTTCAAAGACCACCAATCCAGCCCTTTTGCGGAATCTGAATCCTAAGCTGAGCGGCTAAGCCCGCATTTAAGCGATACGAAAGAAGGGACAAGATTGACTATGTGGTTGTTTTAGGCTTTCACATCTTTGTTCCTGTATGCTACTGGGCTTGCATCAAAGGTCTTCTTGCAGTTCGGGCTACAGAAGTAGTACCTCTTTCCCATGAAGTCACTGTACAGCGCCGCTGTCTGGATGTCTACATCCATCTTGCATACGGGATCGATGGCGATGCCCGACTTCCTATCCTCGGATGGAAGCACCGTTGTGGCTCCCTCGCCCAATGGCCTAGGCTTGAACCTGCCAAGGAACAATGCATTCGTGACAACGCTGACGCTGGATAGCGACATGGCGAGGCCAGCATACTCTGGTCTTAGTACTAAGCCCATTAGCGGTACGAAGACACCAGCCGCTATCGGAAGCAAAGCCAAGTTGTATACGAACGCCCAGAAGAATCCTTGCTTAATCTTGGTCATCGTCTTGCGACCGAGCTCAATGCCCGATACAACGTCCAGGAGATTGTCTTTCACAAGTACGATATCCCCGGTCTCCACTGATACGTCCGTACCTGAGCCCAAGGCAATACCGACATCGGCTTGAGCCAGAGCAGGAGCGTCATTTACGCCGTCGCCTACCATTGCCACTGTGCGTCCTTCAAGTTGGAGGCCCTTCACTTTGATTGCTTTGTCCGCAGGTAACACTTCTGCAAGAACGTTATCAATTCCAAGACTTCTCGCCACGGCTCGTGCTGTCTTCTCCTTATCCCCGCTAATCATCCAGACATTGAGACCCATGCTACGAAGTGCTTTGACTGCCTTTGCTGAACTCTCTTTGGGTGGGTCAGCTATAGCCAGCGCGGCGAGTGGCCTGCCATCGATTGCTGAGTATACCACCGTCTTGCCCTGTTCCTCAAGCGCGTCGCTCTTGGTATCAATCTGAGAAATGTCGATGGAATTCTCCCGCATGTAATGGTCATTTCCGATGATTATCGTGGAGCCGTCCACGGTGGCACGGACTCCTTTGCCAGAATCGGAAATGAAATCGTCAACTCGGAGAAATTCAATCTCTCTCTCTTGTGCATAACGAACGACCGCCTCAGCCAGAGGATGTGCACTATTCTTCTCCACCGATGATATCAGCTGCAATGCTTTGGTTGCATCGGTATTCGAGGCGTAGATGAGGTCTGTAACGGTAGGCTTCCCGACGGTCAGTGTTCCTGTCTTGTCGAACACGACTGTGTCAATCCTAGGAATTGCTTCGAGCCCCGCTCCCGTCTTGAAGAGTATACCCTCCTTGGCTCCTCTTCCTATCCCCACCATAATCGCCGTAGGGGTAGCCAAGCCCAGGGCACATGGACACGCGGCGACAAGGACAGCTATTGTGAAACTCAATGCTCTCACCCAACCTGCACCCATGAACACCACCCACGACACGAATGTCGCGGCTGCCAGTATTAGGACAATCGGGACGAATACTTCTGCGATCGCGTCAGCCCTTCTCTGGATTGCAGGTTTCTGGGTCTGAGCTACCTCAACGAGCCGCACAATCTGGGACAAGACAGTGTCCTGTCCGACCTTCGTAGCTCTTATCCTGAGTGCTCCACTCCTGTTTATCGTGGCGCCGACGGCTGAGTCTCCCACATTCTTGGTGACCGGCATTGATTCTCCTGTGATCATTGATTCATCAACAGTAGATTGTCCCTCTACAACTTCGCCATCTACTGGCACCTTGTCACCAGGTCTCACCAATATTATGTCACCGACTTCCACATCCTCAGCAGGGATTACGATCTCTTGGCCATTCCTCTCGACAATAGCTACCTGGGCTTGAAGGTTCATCAGGCTCCTGATGGCTCTCGAGGTTCGACCCTTGGCGATGGCCTCAAGCGTCCTGCCTAGGAGAATGAATGTAATCAACAGAGCCGCAGTATCGTAGAACGTCAAGTAACCCGGTAGCACAAACGTTGCCGCTACGGAATAGAAATAGGCTGCACTAGTCCCTAGCATTATGAGCAGATCCATGTTGGTCTTGCCATGCCGAAGTACTCTGAGGCTTGACCGGTAGAAAGGATAGCCCGCGACGAATTGAATGGGGGTCGTCAAGATGAATAGCACAAAGTCTGCAGACACCCCTGGGGGTATGAATGGAATCAACACTCCAAGCATGATCAACAGCACTGGGACAGTCAAGACTGTGGCAAAGGCCAGCAAGCCCGAATAGTAGTGAACTTCCCTCTCTCTTGCCAACGACTCTCTATCAACACGTGAGGTACTAGTGTCCACTATGCTGTAACCTAGCTCCTTGAGTGCTCGTTTGACAATCTTGGACGTAACCAAATCCTCGTCGTACTCAACAAGAAGGCGTCCGCTGTCCTCATAATTCCTTACACTGATAACGCCGTCAAGATTCTTGATCCTCTCTGAGATGGGCTGCCATTCTTCTCGCTGAGGATGAGGATTAAGAGTCAGAGTCATGGCCGGCCTTCTTGCGCGATATCCTGTCGAGTTGACTGCTTCCTCCAATGTTCGACGATCTACCTTGCCTGCCTCGTATTCAACTACAGCTTTCTCATCCAGTAGACTCACGGCCGCACTGACGACACCTTCCTGTTTGAGAAGCGACTTCTCGACGGTCGCCACACAGGATGCGCAGTGCATCCCCTCTATCTTCAGTGACATTCGCGATTTGGTCGCTGACTCGCGCGATTCAGTACTCAACGTAGACCACCCTTCTTCGGCTGTATGTTCACTATTGTTAACGCGGTCAACTAATAAGCATTCGGATATGTCACACAGACCAGCAAATCATCGAGGCACCGTGTCAGCCCACGAACAGGTCACTTTCTCCACTTTCGGCCAGCTTCATCATTCGCAGCAGCTCTGTGAATGTATGTTGTATATTCTCACCTGTCTTGGCTGATGTCTCGATAAAGTAGGCCGGCACATTGAGCTTGGCTTTGAAATACTCCGCAAACTTCCGGCCTTCGTCAGGAGTCACACTGTCCTTTGCCGGGGTTCGTGGTCGGAGGTCCACTTTGTTACCTACTATGACGGTGGGCGGCAACGGCCCCATGTTGCGGTAGGCTTCCACGAGCCATTTGGAAGCGTTCTCGAATGATCTTCGGTCGACCACAGAGTACACCAAGATGATTCCATTGCAGCCATGATAGTAGTGGCCTCTGACTTTCTCGAATGTAGGTTGCCCGGCCAAATCCCATATTATGAACTTCACGACTTCGTCCTCGAAGAGTATTCGCTTTGTCGCAAGGTCAACTCCTATGGTTGCGATATGACCCTCGATGAAGTCCTCTCCTAGGTAATTGCGCCGCATGCTGGTCTTGCCTACGGCACCATCTCCTATGAGAACTGCCTTCAGAATCCTGCTGCCGTCGTCTTGGTCCTTCATTGGTTATCATCGTCGCTTTGCGGGGCGCGTTTTTTGACTTTGGTTACTATGTCACACGTTGTCGGCTCAGTCATATCTCTTGCTGAACAGCTGCGTCCTTAATCCCCGGCGGTACACGATTGTGATGGGACACCATATGGATAAGATAAGCTTACTGGACTGCCCCGAAATCACGATTCCGGCTCGCCTAGAGCCACTTCTAGGGTTCTCTTCATTGCGCGAGGTCTCACTTGGCCTACTTTGATGCTGTCACAATTGTGGAAATCTGCGAATTCTCTCAATCCGTTTGCGAGCCGACCTGCAAGTCCCGCTGTGCTTTCCTCTGACTTCTCAAGATATAGCGACTTCAGCTCGAGAGTGCTTTCTTTCCGGTGTGCTTTGGCGTCAACTCCACCAACGAACCTCAATCCGTCGAGAATGGGAAGCACGTAGTATCCCAACGTCCTTTTCTCTTGAGGAACGAATGCTTCCATTTTGTAGTCAAAGCCCCATAGTGTTCTCGGCAGATGACGTTCGCGAACAACGTTGTCAAAGGGGCTAAGGAGCTTGATAGGCGCCTCTTCCTCTGGTTCTTTCGTGACCTTGTTAATCTCTTTGAGCTTCGAATTCAGCATGAAATACCGTTGCTCTATGCCTTCTATGGACACTTCCTCGACGAACCCCTCATCAAGTAAAGTAACGAGAAACTTCTCGATCTCGGTCTTCTTTCCTTTCCAAAGAATGCGGGCGGGAAACCTGCCGCGATAAAGCCTCAGGTCCTCGGCCGATGCAAGCCCGAGAGATGACAGGGTAGTGGACGCCACAAAACGCGGCACCTCGTCTTCGGGCATCGGTTCCTGACTCACGCGGGGCGGGAGTACCCTCTCAGTGAGGTCATAGTACTTTTGGAAACCTTCTCTGTAGGCGATCATGAGGCGACCAGTATAGTAGAGGTATTCGAGCGCCGTCTTTTCGTTTTTCCAGTCCCACCAGCCGCTACTTCTTTCACTCCTGCCTCCGAAGTCCGAACTCGACATAGCTCCGTCTTTCTTGATTCTATCGTACACCGAATCAAGTATCTCCCTTTTCTTGACAGCCCAACTTGCCATTGAGCCCCAAGTCTTGTCGGTGTATCTGGTCCTCGCCCAAGTGCAGTAAGGATAGGCCTCTATGGGTAGAAGACACATCATGTGATCCCAGTACTCAAACAGGTCACCTTTTCTCTCCCATTTCCAGACTTCATCAGTCTTGTATCCAGACAAACGATTGCGTATTATCAGGTCATGACTTCTTGCTACAACGGAGATAGTGTCAATCTGGACATTCTGGATCCGGCGTACAGTGTCTACTACCGACTTTGAGGGTCTTCGCGTTCTGAGTCCTTGAGCATGCAAGATGAACTTGCGAGCTTCTTCAACGGTCAGCTCAAGCATGTTCTTGATTGAGTGTGAGAGGACTATTCGGTTTTTCTGTTGGTAGTCTTAGGGCGGTCGGACCTAACCCAGCAGATGCTAGTGGAGAAGCAACGTCAGCATCAGAATCCATCCAGTGCCAATGACCATCATCAGCAGCGCTATTGGCATTGCCGCTTTCGCAAAACCCCGCATCCCTATCGGATTCTCTTCAGCTTCAGATAATGCGAGGGCGATTACGTTCGCCGGAGAGCCTATTGGTAGAATAAAGGCGCCGACATTGACGCCAAACACAAGCGCAAGAGGAGGCATTGGACCCGCGGTTGCAGCCTCAACAGCCAATGGGGCAAGTAGAGCCGCTATTGGCACGTTATCGATTACTGACGATAGCAGGCCCGGAATCCAAATCATGAAGAGCGTGACACTGACTGCTCCGCCGCTGATGAATGCGTCTGCCCAGTTGGCTATGTCCGCGAGTACGCCAGTCGCCTCAAGTGCGGCGACAATCCCAAAAATCCCTATTACGAAGAACACAGTGCCCCACCCAACCTCGCGCAAAACCCTGTCCACATCGTGCTCCGTCAATAGGAGCATGATTGCCGCGATTGTTATCGACACTAAGCTTGCTTCCAACCCCTCGGCAACGCCTACTGTGAAAGCCAATATGAGGGCAATCATCGCTATGATGGACATGTAGAACTCAATTCTCGAACGAATGAGAGTCGTCGGGTCAATCTTGAACAGTTCTTCTGCTGTGGCCTTGTTGCTTGCAGTTAGGGAGTTTCTATAGAAGCGACGGAGCAAAGGCAGCGATACAATGAGGAGAATGAAAGACAGAGGCATCAAGGTAACAAACTGGAATCCCGGGTTGATTCCTGTTGCAGTCGCTACAACTAGATTCGGCACGTCACCCACGACGGAAGGTATAGAAGCGAAGTTTGCGACTATGGCCTCGGAAACAAGGAAGGCCTTGATGTCGAGGTCTAGTGCCCTGCACAACTCAATCGTAATTGGCCCGACTATTAGCATCGTGGATGTTGTGTCGAAGAATAGGGAGATGAAAAACACGAAAACCAAGAATGTCGTAAACAATCGAGGTGGGTTGCCGCCGCTAGGGAGGGCCATCCTGAGGGCAATATACTGATACATGCCCGAGGCACGAGATATGCCAACAATAATCATCTGACCCGTTATGAATAACACAGTGTACCATCCAATGCGTTCAGTCAACGCTTGGAATGAGCTCACGTGTGCTGCCCAGAGAATCAAAGCGACAATCCCCATACCCGTAAGCGACATTGCAGTCCTGTTGACTCTCTCACTTGTTATTGCACTGTAGGTAACAATGAACACTAATACGACAAGTCCGCCGACTAGATCCATAGGATGCATTCCTCGTTCTGTGCTCTTGTGAATGGCCTTGACAGTGTGTCCCAGTCAGGATGCGGAGTATGGCAAGCTATGCAGATGGGTTCACCCTATTAACTTCCGCGGATGCAATTCGTACTGAGCTGTTCTTCTCCAGAGCTTGAAGCAATATCAGTTCGTCCCACCAGCGTCAGTGAAAGCTGTCATCGAGCTCATGCGGGCAAGAGAGATATGCCGCTTCTTGTGCAACTGACCATGCAAGATGATCGGCCTTTACTTTGGCGTGCTCACAAGCCTTGACACGGTTGTCGCTATACTCACAGGCGCGGCTGCATCTATCGTAGTCGGGATTGCTCATTGGGTTTCAAAGAAGGGCGGTCCACGATGGGTCGGCCGGAAGCTAGTCCACATGGTAATGGGCACGATTATCGCTCTCACTCTCGTGGTGTACTCGAATCTGAGCGGGCCAATCTTCGCGACCGCTCTCTTTATGATAGTTCTATTCTGCTTATCGTTCTACGACAAGGATATCATTTCACACTTGTTGGCTGCAGGCACCAGAGAGTCAGGGAGCACATTCGGAACGTTCTTTGCCGGCTTTGCTGGTCTCGTGTCGTTTGCTGTTGTGTTCCTTGTATTTTACGTCCGGCCTGAGATATTTGTCGCGGCGATTCTTGCTGTGTCGTGGGGTGACGCCTCAGGAGAGGTTTTTGGCAGAACTCTGGGCGGCAGTCTGATTAGGAAGCGATTTCGGGGAAAATCCATTGAGGGCAGCGCGGCAGTATTTGCCTTCTCTGCATTGTCACTAATCGTAGCCATGCTTCTCCATTCCGTCGACACACAACCCTTCTTGGTATTGCCCGAAATCCTTGTCGTCGCGCTTGTTGTTTCTGTGGTTGAAGCTGTGAGCGTCGGCTGGACAGATAACTTCCTAGTTCCCTTGACCACAGCCTTTCTGACTTGGTTCCTGATCTTTCCCACGACCCCGTTGCTGCTGCCATGACTGGCACGGCTGGACGGCTTCTATTTCCAGTCGCTATATCTCATAATGCCCGACTCGCCTAGCTCGCAAACAAGCTTGAGTTCGCTCAATACACTAGTCCAACCAATATCGTATCCGACGATGTCTTCGGGCTGTCGAAAGTCATGGTGATGGAGATTGACCACAGTGTAATCCTCTGCAGGGTCGAACCTGACGTTGACTATGGTTTCTGATTCGTCCTCGTATACCCATGAGAACTCGATTTCCTTGTCGGGGACTAGCTTCCTGAATAGCACGGGACCTCGGCCTTCTGCCCACCAGGTGTAGATGCCTGCGTATTGTGGGTCTACCTTAGGCTTGGGTGCGCGAACGAAGTGACGGAGCTTCTCAGGGTTGGTCCAGACATCAAATGGCAGAGAAGGCGGTGCCCGTATCAGCACACTCTGTCTCACCTCTTTGGGATCGTAACGGGTGATTCTCAGAGGGCGATAATCAGAGTAATCAAAACGCACGGCGGGCTCTCCCAGTTCAGTAACCGACTTGAAGTTCGCCAACAGCACGTTCCAGTGTTCTGGCAGGTATAGTCTGCTTGCAGAAAGAGGGATGGCCCCATGTTTGACTTCGATTAACGTACCTTTCGCCAGCTCGCTGAATCTCAATACGAAGAGAGTCTCTACACCCATTATGCTCCAGCTGCAAAGGATGGCTTTGTTCTGAGAGAACTCGGTAATGGTCCAAGTGTCCTCGATTTCGGAGTTAGTCGGAGCATTCTTCCCCCGGAATGTGATGAAACCCCCCTTTTTCGTGTCCGAGGTAATCTCGTTGCCCAGCCACTGTACCATCCTCACCGGATCTAGGAATGTATTCCATACTTCTGGAACTGGCTTAGAAATGTGGGCAGTAATCCTTACTACCGGGAGCACAGGTTCTTCGTCGTTACCAGGCACGGTCCTACTCCTCCACAAGTTCTGATTTGCCGAGGCCACTTATCTACGTGACAAAGACGAGTACCCTAGCTTGAATCAGGCTTTATTGACTGCTTTTCTTACACAAAACACTTTCTGCGGTAAGGCCTTTCTCGATGGCACCGAGTGCCGTCAAGCCATCCCTTCTCCAATATGACGCGACTTGTTCGTTATAGACCTACCCGCCGCAAGCACAACAGACAAGTACGCTTGCGATAATTGGTCTTGGCGCATCATTTCACTTGAGATTCTCAGTATGCGCCGAGGTTCTCAGACAAATGAAGAGTCGGAGTAAGCCCCCCAGCACTTCTGGCACCAAGACGCAGGAGGAGATTCTGCGATACCACGCCCTCATTGATAACATGAATGAAGGATTCTGTGTCGTTGACCTCGACTCCAAGATAGTTTACGTGAACAAACGTTTCTGTGGAATGTTCGGGTATACCACGGAAGACATGTTTGGTCGGGACGTTCATGAGTTCCTAGACAAACGCAACAGTGGCATATTCGACAAGCACAACAAGAAGAGGGCAAGGGGTCTTCCATCGCAATATGAACTGGAGTGGATCACGAAGACCGGTAGAGTGCTTCCGACGCTTGTGTCGGGTGCTCCTCTCGTTGATACGCAAGGTGTTCAACGTGGCTCGTTTGCAGTTGTCTGTGACTTGACGGAACGTCGAAAGGTGGAAGATGCATCGAAGGCGTCTGAGGCTAAGTATAGGGCTCTAGCAGAGGAGATGACTCAGGGGCTCGTTATCGTAAAGGATGACAGGTATGTCTACGCAAACAAGGCGTTCGCGGAGATGCTCGGTTATTCGCCAAAGGAGATAGTTAACATGTCCCCGAGTAAGGCTTGGTCTCTCGTACAGCCTGAGGACCAGGGTATCTTGCGTCAGTATGGAGCGGACCGCCGAGCAGGCAAGAAAGCTCCATCTCACTACAGATATCGCTTAGTTGCACGCAACGGGTCGACTCACTGGGTGGAGGCGTTTGTTACTGAAACTGATTTCGGAGGAAGCCCTGCGTTGCAGGTGTTGCTGATTGATGTAACAGAGCGAGTGGAAAGAGACGAAGCTTTTCTTGCTTCAGAGGCGAAATATCGTGCTCTGGCCGAACAGTCAAGCCAAGGAATCATGATAATAGGTGACGAAGGATTTGCTTACATCAACAAGGCATTCGCCCAGATGGTGGGATACTCTGTTGACGAACTAATGAGAAAGAACATGATTGAGATATGGGACTTGATCCATCCCGAAGATCAGCCCGTCGTAATGACGCAAATTCAGAACCTCTTCGCACGAAGGGCCGTGCCGCCTAGGTATCAATACCGTCTAGTTCGCAAGGACGGTGAGATATGCTGGGTTGAAGCATTCTCAGGCCCAATTCAATATGAGGGCAAGCAGGCAATCCAGACCATGATTGTGGACGTGACCGAGCGATTGAGAGTCGAGAGAGCAACAGGCGTCACGAAGGATAGGGCGTCGTTCTACTTGGATGTAATGGGGCATGATTTGAAGAATCAGCTACAGGTTGTTGTCAATAGTGCGGCACTGTTGCGTATTGCACAAGATGACAGCCGGAAGTCCTCGCTTTTGGAGGTCATTGAGAATGCTGTTCAGAGATGTTCTAGGCTTATAGAGGAGGTCCGAGCGACAGAACAGCTAATGAGCATCCCCTTGGCAGAGCGGCCGTTGAATGTCGCTTTGAAGGGGTGTGTCCAAGCTATCTCCAGCCGTGTCACAGATGCGGTGTTCGAGGCAGTCTATGAAGTGGATGATGCCTGGATCTACGCGGACGGCTATCTTGAGCTGCTGCTTTCCAACATACTCGTGAATGCGGTTGAGCACAACCCGAGTTCGGACAAGCATGTTTGGGTCGGACTGAAGGACGACGGTCAGTTCTATGTGGTCTCCATCTCAGACAACGGACCCGGTATTCCTGATTCGTCCAAGGCCATTCTCTTCGATCCTGCTAGGCGGTTTGGAGGAATGGGTATCCACCAGTCAAATCAGATTATTGAGAAATACAGGGGTAAGATCGACATCGTGGACAGAGTAGTGGGACATCAAGACATGGGAGCTGAATTCAGAATATGGTTCCCGAAAGCAGTGAGAAGCAGCTAGTGTTCCTCAATCACGTCTATGTCATCGTCACTGCTGGCTCCGATTTTCAGTTCCTTTGCGCGCCGTACCTGCGGTAGGTCCCAGACATCCATGTTCAGCTTGTTGTCCGCATTGAATGTTTGTAGAATCCGTACACCCTGAACGTCTATTGAGACCATATCTCCGCTTGCCAGAATCATTCCCGGTTCTTCCACACGACCGGAAGCCGGGCCGCCGGTCACAAAGACCTTCCTTGCATCCATCACAATAAGCACGGGATGAAAGAATGACGCTAGCTCAACCACCTTCTCCTCCAGGTGGCTCATATGCATCTTCACCCTGTCCTGTCTGTTCATCCAACCCACAAGCAGCTTCATGCTTGCTGTGAATCGTGCATACTTGTGCGTCTTCAGACATGGTGCCAACACGAGTGTTCCAATGTCGAGCAGCGGCTTCCCGATATGTGTCTCCTTGAGGAACTTGCCGTCTGCAATCCTCACCTTGGTGTATGGTTGCTCCTCAAGGAAAACAATGTCCGCTCCAAGCCTCTCGGCAACTTCGGTCAGTCCAACTCTACTGGACGCCTCTCTTGTTGAAGCCGTTACCATCGAGCTCTCAGCAATCTGTATCTTATCTGCCCCTGCGTCCAGAATGTTCCGACCTAGAGCCTCGACAAAGCTGGCATCACTGCTGGCCGGGTAGGGGTCTGCCGTGTTCAGGTTGGGTTTAATCGTGACAGTGTCGCCGGGCACGATAGCTTTGTCAAAGCCTCCAATGAGGTCTACTGCTTTCTTTATGGAAGCACGGAGGTCGGAGCTTGCATGCACTTTGCTGACAAGGAATTTGCCATCTCTGACGAATGGCCTTGCTGATTGCATGATTGAAAAGTGCTGGCCTAGGTGTCAAATACCTTTCTCAATGACATGAACTGGCGAACGGAAACGCGAGACCATTCAGTCATTAGGTTAGAACACTTGTCCATGTCTGCACAAGCCAATTCCGTCTTGGCTTCACTACTGTCCAACTGATTCAAGGACCGGAAACCGCTCATGTTCGCCAACCTGACGCGGATTGCAACGGCGCCTTCGTGTGCAAACGTCCAAGTTAATATGCAGGAACGCGCTGCCTTTGGAACCATGTCTGAGCCAATGATAAAGGAACTTGAATCGAGATTCGTAGAGGTTGTCGAGAAAGTTGTGCCCAGTGTAGTGAGTGTGTCTACAGTGGCTCTGGCGCGCGTACAGATGTCCCAGATAGTCCCAGTGCAAGGTCAAGGTTCAGGTGTTGTCTTGACTGAGAAAGGTTTCATTGTCACCAATGCACATGTTGTGGAAGGAGCCAGAGACATCGGAGTGACCATGTCTGACGGCGAAGCTTTCAAGGCTGTTCTCGTTGGTCAGTCGCGAGTGAGAGACCTCGCGGTTCTGAAGATTGATACAAAGAAACTGGTTCCGATTGAGCTGGGCGAATCGAGCAAACTGAAAGTTGGTCAGTTCGCGATAGCAGTTGGTAACCCCCTAGGACTCGGCACCACTGTCACTTTCGGCATGATAAGCGCCTTAGAAAGAACGATTCAGAGTGAAGAGGCTTTTCTCGAGGGCCTGATACAGACCTCTGCTCAGATCAATCCGGGCAACTCCGGAGGAGCCCTTGTTGACACTGAAGGCAAGCTGATTGGCATGCCAACAGCCATGATCCCATGGAGCCAAGGAATTGGCTTTGCCCTAGCAGTGGATCGAATCAAGGACGTCTTTGAAGAGCTTATCGAGACAGGAACGGTGCAGTCACCATGGATGGGTATTGTGGGAGTGACTCTCAACAAGGGGATTGCATCACACTATCAGCTCTCAGTTGAAGAAGGAGCCTTGTTGATTGAGATCCCCTCGGGTCCTGCGCTCAAGGCTGGTCTCAGACCTGGCGACGTCGTTATCGCTGTTGACGGGAAGAAGGTGGTGGGCATGGAGGAGCTCAGAGGCATCATAGCCAAGAAGAAGGTAGGTTCCAAGCTTCGTGTCACTTTCAACAGACAGGACGATACGTACGAGGTCTACGTAACTTTGCAGCCGTCACCGTAGCCTTGAACCGAAGTCGGATTGCCAATGTGCCTAGAGCACGAATACGGTCAACAACACGCCCGTCATGGTTGCCGCGATGCCGACAATCTCAAGCCTCGATATCCTCTCTTTCAAGTACGCGTAGGCAATGGGCACGCCAAAGAGTGGCGAAGTGGATCCAACAACAGCTCCGATGGTCGCCCCGGCATACTTGATGGAGGCGAGGTATAGAAGCGATCCCAGAGCCATCCCAAAGAAGGCCGCGACGACGGTGACCTTGATGCCGCGTTTCGACGGGAGCGGCATACCTAGGTGCCTTGCGACGGCGAAAGCCGGAGCGAGTTCTATCGAGCCGACCAGCATCCTGATGAAGTTCGCGTCAATTGCTTCAACCTCTGATGTGCCTGCTTGCATCAATGTCGTGCTAAAGGAGTACATGATTAGTGCGAGAATTGCCAGTGCCATTCCAACCGCAGCAGAGCCGCGCTTTTCCGTAGCGTCGGCATCATGGTTCTGGCCTCGGGAGATCACAAAGATTCCGACCACGGCAAGAATCACTCCGAAGATTCTGCTCGGAAGTATCTGGTCGCCCAGGAATAGAATCGCCAGAATGTATGTTGTGATGGGATATGCAGACGTTATGGGGAACGCGTAAGACACACCGATTCGGTCTTGACTGAAAAGGTATGCTGTGTCTCCGATTACTGTGCCGACTGTGACTGCTGCTCCTAGTATGATGATGTCTTGAAGAGGAACAGAGAACGGTGTCGTTCTGAAAGGCTGGAAGACGAGGATGGCGATGAAGGCAAGACTGACCCACATCTTGATGGCACTAACAGCCAGGGGTCTTATGTCATGGGCAACTGACTTGTAGATGATAACGGACACAGCATAGAAGAGAGAGCTCAGCAGTCCCGCTGTTACGCCCAAGATTATGTCCTGCATCGTAATCGCCTTTGGTCTTCTCTACGCTCCATTCTAGAATCAAAGTAGGACCAAGAACACCCCGGTGATTGTTGCAGCAATGCCGACAACTGCCAGTCTTGAGACCTTTTCCTTCAAAAAAACTAGCGACATTGGGACAGCAAAAAGAGGAGATGTGGATGCTAGAACCGAACCAACTGGAGCTCCGACGTACTTGAATGACATGATGTAGAACACTGAACCAACTGACATACCTAAGAACCCGGCCATAATGCTCAGCTTCGTTGCTCGTCTTGAAGGTGTGGGCATTCCTTTATGCTTGGCAATTCCATAGATAGGCAGAAGTGCAACGGATCCGACAACAACCCTCGGAAGATTGGCGTCCACAGGGTCGACGCCCAGTACGCCTATGTATGCGAAGACAGCCGCAAGGGAGAACATTACCAGGGCTAGAAATGCGAGGCTGATTCCTAGAGGATCAAAGCCACGTTTGTTCTCCGACTCACTGGCCTTGGCTCCATGCTCTTTCGATATGAGCACAATGCCGATGACGGCAAGGATCACACCTGCCATTCTGGCAATCGCGAAAGATTCGCCCAAGAATGCTAGTGCGACAAGATAGGTCATGATTGGATGTGCGCCAGCGATGGGAAATGCGTGAGCTATTCCTATCCTATCTTGGCTAATCAGGTATGCAGTATCGCCGACCACGGCACCCGCAACCATGGAGAATGAGAGTGGCGGCAGGGCTTCTAGTGGCACCGCGTAAGGAGTCGTCCTAAAGGGCAAGAGCAAGAGCTCAAGTGCAATCATGAATGGAAGTGAAATCCACATTTTTATCGAGCTGACAGCGACCGGTCTGATGCCTTCACTCTGCGACTTGTATATGTTGACCGAGATGGCAAATAGGAAAGCTGCCAGCAGACCCGATACTGCCCCCATGAGGAACTCGGGTGTGACCTGCATCATGAGGGTCGCGACGAAGCAACCCTCCTAAGAGCATATCTGAATGTACCGATTGGAGGAAGGGATATGAACGACACCGCAGCGACTACCGACTCGGGCATCGAGCTATGCCTTAGGAGCCTCTCCTCTCTTCTGTGCGTGCATCTCATCGGTCTGCCGTTCAATGTCCTTGAGTGCTTGTCCATGGAATGGATAACGGGATATGATGGCAGCACCGACAAGGGCGGCCGCCAAGGGTACGGCCGAAAGCAGTAGTCGGATTGCCAAGATTGCGGAAGGGGGCTGGACAACCAAGTTCTCATCAAACCCAGAGCTATTGAGAAGAAGGGCGTATGTCCACGACTGCGCCAAGACCGCGAAACGCATGACGAATGCATTGAAACCGAAGTACGCTCCTTCGCGGCGAACTCCTGTTTTGAGTTCATCAGCATCTATCGTAAACGCAATCAGAATATCTGGGAGCATCATGAACCCGCCCACACCTGCGGCCGCGATGCCGATGACGATCAGCGCCTGAGTGAAGTCGCTGATGAAGAGGATAGCTATCAACGTGACGCCCACCCACAGCAGAGTAGCTATTGCCGAAGTTCTGGGTCCTCTGGCAACATTGATGTGATTCCAGACGGCAAATACGGGCATTGCGACAATGAATAGAACCAGAAACAGTACGGTTTGGTCCCAATCGCTGCCACCTACTACATATTTGACAAAGAATGGAAGTGCGCCCAAAGCTACGGCGACGATGTACTGCACCAGGAAATTGTAGCTAACAAAGATGATGAATGACCGGTTCGAGAACGTGTGCTTCATTGCTTTGAATACGGGCAGAGTCGGCTCTCTGAACTCAGGTCTCTCGTGTGATCCTGCAAGAGACAGAAACGCGAAGATGGCAGATACCAACCCGACGGCAAGACCGACACCGGACCAACCCATTGTAGTTGCGAGCAAAGGTGGGATAGCTGTTCCTGCAATCAATCCGAAAATCGAGAATACCTGTCTCATTAGAGACATCTGAGATCTCTCTCGATTTGTCTGGAACATCTCGGGGAAAAGAGCAGTCCAGTTCAGCACGACTATCGTGTAGCATGTGTCATAGAATAGCAAGGCAAGTGTTAGCCAGATGAAGAGGTTGAAGTTACCGTATGTGGATGCATCGCCCGGGGGACCAAACACAAAGAACATCGAAATGGCGAGAGGAAATGCGAACACGGCAATCCATGGTACTCTTCTGCCCCATCTCGTAATCGTCCGGTCTGAGATGTACCCGAATATGGGGTCATTGAAGGCATTCCACACGGTCCATATGGA
>Ga0153915_10002190_pt1 | contig 17924 bp, 11 predicted proteins | sample Opewatmetagenome_2_FD_107003 | JGI IMG/M metagenome (GOLD analysis project Ga0153915, IMG submission 107003) | Freshwater wetland microbial communities from Ohio, USA - Open water 3 Core 3 Depth 3 metaG | ecosystem: Environmental > Aquatic > Freshwater > Wetlands | place: USA: Ohio, Lake Erie...
ATACACGGGCGGCGCCACAGTTAATCCCACCTACCAGGAGGTCTGTGGCGACAATACCGGCCACGCAGAGGCAGTTCAGGTGACTTTTAATCCGGCCCAGATCTCGTACCGGGAGATCCTGGAAATCTTCTTCTCCGTCCACGACCCGACTACATTGAACCAACAGGGTCCCGATAGAGGCACACAGTATCGTTCGGCTATCTTCTATCATAACGAGCGACAAGGAGCCATCGCCAGAGAAATCATCGGAGAACTCAATGCAGCTCACCGATGGAAGAAACCAATCGTGACAGAGGTTGTCCCGCTGGATAAATTCTATCCCGCAGAAGACTACCACAGGGATTACTTCTCGCGGCATCCAGAAAAAGCTTACTGCGAGGTGGTGATTTCGCCCAAGGTCAACAAGTTCCGCGAGCAATGGGCGAAACAGCTCAAACGCTCGTCAACGAAATAGGATTTCGATGCTGTCGGAGAAACAAATGAAGCCACGCAGTCTCGCTCTAGACTTCGGAGTGGCCGACAGGCCCATCTTTTGCTTCTGATAGCTCCCAACCTGGCGCTGGAAACTGGACAGAGGGCGATCACAGCGTCAGCCAGGTCTAGTCCAGCGCTTTCTTCATTTCCTCAAATTGTTCCTTGGTGATCTCTCCTCTGGCAAAGCGGAGCTTGAGGACTTGAACAGGGTCCTCTGGGGAAGTTGGAGGAGTCTGCTGACTGGCTGCAACCAGAGATGTGGGGGCGCCACTCACTCGCCGGAGATTCTCCTGAATGACCCTGGAAACGTGATCAGCCTGACCTTTCGGAAGGTTGTCCAAAATTAGATCCTCGCTCATAAATCGTCGTTTTACGGTGATGGTGGCAAACAATATCCCTTTATCGATTTTCAGATTGGCTATGTCTTCATACCTGTAATCTTCAATCTCCTTGCGCAATCCCATGGTTGACGGGGAGTACCTGATTATCCTCTGGTTGGTGATTATTATGGAGTCGGGTGTGATGGCTGCCTTCAGCGTCGATTGCTTTATGGTCGCCATGGCTTGCTCATCCGCTAATAGCATCTTCTTGATGGCCTTCGGAACTTTGAGTGTCTTGCCTTCTTCCTTCATTGTCCGCTCCTGATAGCGACTATACTAGACGATGAACTCGCCAAAGTGCAACTTCTGCCCTGAGGTCGCTTCACACTTTGCCCTTCGTCTCTGCATTAACGATAAACCAACTACTCAGGCGGTGTCAACAGTCGCAGACACAGATGATTCGCGGGCAACAGGACTCTGTTTGGCTGCCTCTAGCGCAACAGAGTAGCACTTTGTGACATGGAATATCTGAACGCCGTCAGTCGATTTTCCGGCGGCGCAAATGCTCATGCATATAGCCGTATGCCCGCTTGAGCCACGGTGCCTGAAAATCGCTGAAGAGCAACTCCTCCGGTTTAACCTCTGGCACCTTGCGCACTTCCCTGATGCGCGGGAGGAAAAACAGCGCCACTGCCAGCCGCGCCAGCCCAGAAACCATGAAGATGGAAAGAAGGTAGCTTCCCCTAAAAGGCGGCAGGAGCGGTGCGACAATACCTCCAGTCAGAGATCCTACGGCTACGCCAAGGAATATCAGAGAGTTGTACAGAGCTATGTAGCGCGTCCTGTTTTGCCGGGGAGATGCATCGAAGATAAACACACTGCTGGAAAGCTGGAAGCCAGCCCAGGCAAACCCGGAGAATAGGTTCATGAGGATGAGCCACCACAGACTGCGGCTTAGCGCCCACCCAATCGGTACAAATGGAATAAAGAGCGACGTGATTTTCAGCACTCTCATGCTTCCCGCCCTGTCCATCCGCTTGCCCCACCATGTCATAGAACCGACGGTCGCAAGGATCGACACGGAGTTCAGAACAGTATAGACGATGTAACTTAGCTTAAGGTCGTCTAGCATGTACGGAGAGAAGAACGGTCCGGCGATAGTTGTCGTGAAATTCATCAGGGCGCAGAGCATTATGAACCTGCCGATGTTGGTGGAAAACAAGCCCCGGCCTATCTTAAGTACGCTGTCATAGCTCTTTTTTTCGGCCACCGAGCCGAGCGGCTCGTACATCCGTGACAGGAAATAGAATGAGACCAGCCGCGATACAATTGCTCCGGCGAATATGATACTGAAAGCCAGGTTGGTATTGCCGGTGAGCAATTGCAGGATGCCGCCGGAGACATAGGTGAACACCCCGGAAATGAGGCCAGTAATGCGATTGCGCCAGCCGAAGAACCGGCCACGCATCTGCGCCGGCACCAGGTCCGCCATCATGCTTCCCCACACGGGATTCACAGCAGCATCAAAGGCGGTGCTTATAGTCATGAACGCTATCAGCCACCAAACCTGGTGTGTGTGGAGAAGATAGGGAATGAGGATAATGGGCAGCCACATCACAGCGTGCATAACGGCCATGGGAAGTATGAAACCCTTTCGGCTTCCCGCTCTTTCGGAGAGGGCAGGCGCTGCAAATTGCGCCGCTGCCATGGTGAAATAGGGCACGCTGGTGAGCAAGCCAATCTGTTGAGTGGTGGCTTTCATGGTCAATGCGTATGGCGTGACATAGTTCTGGGTCAGCCCGAGCATTGCGGAATAAGCGGCGCCATCAAGAAGGCTGTTCCTCATGCTCTTGTTGACCTGCTCCTCGGTCAAATTGGATGGAACATCGCGAGGACGGTGTGGAGGATGTATATCAGCTGAAATGGTAGTCTACCTGCCTTGTGCGTGATGGCACCAGTACATGCGTCCGGCTCTCGAATCATGTGCGTCGCCGCGGGCCGTTGTCCCCAGAGTACGCCTGGGCCAAGACCTCCACGACGTGCTCTCCTGTTTGAGACCTAAGAGAAAGGGACACAATGAAAGCTTGCGTGCAGGAGCAACAATCGATGGACTCATTTTGCTGGAAGGGAATTACCCTGTCGCCATCGTCAGTATGATATGTCTTTATCGGTCAATTGTCAACGGGTTGGAGGCAGCGATGGAGTGTCAACACACCGAACGCCGTTCGGAATGGCAACTTGTGCGCAACAATGTGTACGTTCAGTGAGTGTAGTGCCTTGTGCTACGCAGGTGGTTCTGGCTGCACCTTGGCCTGGGTCCTCACTGGCAGGCCCCAGATGTGGATGAAGCCGGGGGAGGCACTCTGGTCGAAGGCATCGCCCTTGTCGTAAGTAGCCAGGCTGTAATCGTAGAGGGAGTAGGGCGACCTCCTGCCCACTATCTGGCAGTTACCCTTGAAGAGTTTTACCCTTACGGTGCCGGTGACATACCTCTGCGTGCTTTCCACGTAGGCGGCCAGGTCCCGGCGCATGCCGGTAAACCACAGTCCATTGTAGATGAGGTCGGCGTACTCAGCAGCAACCGTGGCTTTGAAGCGGAGTTGTCCCTTGGCCAGCACAAGGCCTTCCAGGGCCTGGTGAGCTTTCAGCAGGACCACTGCGGCCGGAGCTTCATAGACCTCCCTGGATTTTATGCCCACCAGTCTGTTTTCTACGTGGTCAACCCGGCCCACGCCATGCTTTCCAGCCAAGCTATGTATCTTCTGGACCAGGGCAACTGGCTCCAGTTTTCGGCCATCAAGGCTCACCGGTATTCCCTTATCAAAGCCGATCTCCAGATAAGCAGGCCTGGCCGGCGTCTTTTCGGGTGACTTTGTCCACAGGAAGACATCCTCCGGCGGCTCATTCCAGGTGTCTTCCAGCACGCCACATTCAATACTCCTACCCCACAGGTTCTCGTCAATGGAATAAGGCCTGGCTCTGGTAATGGGCACGGGGATATTGTGGGCGCGGGCATATTTAATCGTTTGCTCCCGGGTCATCTTCCATTCCCGGGCTGGGGCTATTACCTTTAGTTCGGGAGCCAAAGCGGCTACGCCGACATCAATCCTCACCTGGTCATTGCCCTTGCCGGTGCAGCCGTGGGCGACCACCCTCGCCTTTTCCTTCTTGGCTACTTCCACCAGGAGTCGAGCGATGAGAGGACGTCCCAGGGCTGTAGCCAGGGGATATTGCCCTTCATAGACGGCGTCGGCTTGAAGGGCAGGGAAAACGTACGAGTTGACAAAGGTTTCTTGGGCGCCGACTACTAGAGCTTTTGTGGCTCCGACTTTGAGTGCCTTTTGCCTGATAGCCTCGAGATCGGGGACATTGCCGATGTCCACGGTGAGAGTGATGATCGTCGAACCATATCTTTCCTCAAGCCATTTTATGGCTACGGACGTGTCCAGGCCGCCGCTGTAGGCCAATATTATCTTCTCTGACATTTCGCATCCTCCTTCGGAGAAATCCCAAATCAAAAGTCAAAGACAAAAGATCAAAATTACAATATAAGATGCAAAAGGGCCTTACTAGACTGACTTTCGAATTTTGCTCTGTCATTTGGCATTTCGTATTTCCCCTAATGCATCCTTCAAGATACCGATCGCCTTGTCCACCTGTTTCTCGGTGATGATAAGCGGAGGCATAAAGCGCAGAGCATTCGGCTTCACTTTGTTGACCAATAAGCCTCTATCAATACAGGCCAGCACCAATCTTTCAGCGATTTCCCGGTCGAACTCCAGGGCTATGAGGAGTCCCCGACCCCTCACCTCAGTGATGAAATCAAACTGCTGCTTCAGGCTTTCCAGCCTGGTCATGAGATAATTCCCGACTCGTTTCACCTTTGTCGGTATGTTATGGTCAATGATGTATTTCAGAGTGGCATGGGCGGCGGCGCAGACCAACGGATTGCCCCCAAAGGTAGATCCATGCTCACCCGGAGAAAAGACGGAGACATTTTCTTTGGCCAAGAAGGCGCCGATGGGCACGCCGCTGCCCAGTCCCTTGGCCAGGGTCATTATGTCCGGTTCAACTCTATACTGCTCATAGGCGAAGAGGGTTCCGGTCCGACCTACGCCAGTCTGGACTTCGTCCAGAATGAAAAGGATTCCTTTTCCCCGACACCAGCCTTGCACCTTCTTGAGATAATCATCGCTGGGGACATTGACCCCCCCTTCTCCTTGGATTGGTTCCAGTATGACCGCGCAGGTTTTTTCGCTCGTTGCCCGCTTGACCGCCGCGACATTGTCATATTCCACGTTGATGAAGCCATCTGGCAGAGGAATGTAGGGTTCTTGAAATTTGCTTTGTCCTGTGGCGGCGGTCATAGCCAGTGTCCGCCCATGAAATGAGCTATAGGTAGTGATGACCTCGTAGGCACCGTCGAGCCGAAGCTTTCCGTACCGGCGAGCTAGTTTGACTGCCCCTTCGTTAGCTTCAGCCCCGCTGTTGCAGAAGAAGACTCTGTCAAGGCAGCTGTGCTCAATCAGGAGCTGTGCTAGCTGTATCTGCGGTATGCTATAAAACTGGTTGGACGCCTGGATCAGGGTTCTGGCTTGCTTTTCTAGTGCCTTGACGACTACCGGAGGGCAATGCCCTAGGCTGTTCACCGCCCAACCGCCGACAAAGTCCAGATACTCCCGGCCCCGGTCGTCCCAGGCCCGAGCCCCTTTGCCACGAACCAGAGTTACGGGGGCCCTATCGATCGTTCTGAAGAAGAGCTTTTGTTCTAGCTCTGGCCAATTAATCTGAGACAATTGTTGTACCTCGTGCTTTAGTCTGGCGAGCCCGCCCGGCGATGTCATCGCGTAAGGCGTGTGAGGCCCGGCCGTCTATGATACGCACGACCTTTGTAGCCGTCAGGGCCTTCAGCCCGGCTTCTATTTTAGGAATCATGCCTCCAGAAGCTACGCCGGAGGCGAGCATGTCCCTCGCCTCAGCCATGTTGAGGCTCGGGACTACCTTTCCCGAGCCATCGTGGACACCGTCAACGTCTGTCAGGAATACCAGTTTCTCTGCGGCCAACGCTGCAGCAATCTCCCCAGCCGCGGTATCTCCGTTGACGTTTAGCAGCATAACCCTGCCTTCCGCCGAGCCAAAGCTTATAGGCGCGACCACGGGCATATAACCGGCGCGCAATAGTAGCTTCAAGGGAGCAGGGTCAACGGCGACAATTTCGCCAACATACCCCAAGTCCGGGCTCTTGACGCTTGCCCAGATCAGGTTACCGTCGCAGCCGCTCAAACCCACTGCCTTTCCTCCCAAAGCCTGTACGGCCACTACCAGTTCCTTGTTGACCAGTCCCCCCAAGGCCGCAGCTACCACCTTCAAGGTCTCGCCATCGGTGACCCTCAACCCGTCTACAAAGCTGGTAGGAATGCCCAGTCGGGCAAGCCATTCGGAAGTCACCTTGGCGCCGCCATGGACCACTACCAGGGACTTGCCCTCTTTCTGAAGCTCCACCAAGTCTTCCAAAGTGGTGTCATGGTTGCCCAGCGTGCTGCCGCCAATCTTAACCACAGTGGTTTTCTTTTGCATTATGTCGTGTACGCGCTGTTTATAGTAACATACTCTTCAGAGAGGTCGCAGCCCCAGGCGGTGGCCTGGCCGTCTCCCAAATTAAGGCAGAGCCTTATGGACACAGTATCGCTCTTGCTCAAAGCGGACGTTAGGTCCTCTTTCTTGAAGGAAGTAGGAGAACCCTGCCTCATAACACAAACACCGTTCAAGTAGACATCCAACCTATCTTCTCTCACCCGGGCTCCGCTTCGCCCCAGGGCAGCCACGATGCGCCCCCAGTTAGGGTCGTTGCCGTGGATAGCTGCTTTCACCAGCGGTGAACTAGCGACGGTGCGAGCTGCTTGGCGGGCCCAGACCCGGTCTTCTGCCCTTTCCACCGTGATTTCAATAAGTCTTGTGGCTCCCTCGCCATCCCGGGCTATGGACTTAGCCAGATGAGTGCAAATTGCATTCAGGGCATCTTGAAAGGCGCCGCCGTTGTCAAAGTCAATAGGCTGGTTACGAGCTAAGCCATTGGCCAACAGGAATACACAATCGCTGGGGCTGGTATCGCCATCGATACTGACCATGTTAAAGGAGCAGCCTACCGCCTCCTGCAACGCGGCTCGCAGAAAATCAACACCTACTACGGCATCGGTAACGATGAAACAAAGCATGGTAGCTAGATTAGGGTGAACCATGCCTGCCCCTTTGGCCGTCCCCCCGAGGATGAACCTGGTCGTTTTTGAATCTACCTGGACAGCCATTTCTTTCAGTTTAGTGTCCGTGGTCATTATTGCCCGGCAAAACTCATGGCCCCCAGTTCCAGCTGGTTTTATCTTGGGAATTCCAGTCCTGATCTTGTCCATGGGCAAGGGGACGCCAATGACCCCCGTGCTGGCGACAAGGACTTCCTCAGGGGATATACCTAGCTTGGCGGCTGCCAGACTGGCCATCCCCAAGGCGTCTGTCAGCCCCGGCCCACCCGTGCAAGCATTGGCACAACCGGAATTGGCTACTATAGCCTGCGCTCGCCCTTTGGCTATGTGCCTCTGGGACAGGACAACTGGAGCCGATTTGATTTGGCTGGTAGTAAAAACGCCGGCGGCCTTGCAGGGCACTTCGGAGCAAAGAATGGCTAGATCAAGCTCGTTTTTGGTCTTTATCCCGGCACGCACCGCCCCTGCCAGGAATCCCGAAGCTGAGGTAACACTGCCCGAAGGAATTAAGTCAAACATGAAATTTAAATATAACAGGAAATGAGGACAGCGTCTATTTTTGGCGGCCTTGCGACTCAGACAATTCTTTTTCTAGATGACCCTGTGTCTCAGACTTGATTAACAGTTCAAGCCTTAGGTTGCTTTCGCCCACTATCTGGCTCAATTCGCTAGTTAATTCTGGGCAGCAATCTACCGTCATGTTGGGCATCTCTAGGTTGGTCATTTCGCCGTCACCCATAACAGTCAGAGAAACTCTATCTTGCCCCGGATAACTCCTAAGGATATCCACAATTTTGTGGAGGCGTTCGATGTCTTTTTCGGTGTCGCCCGACTGGTTGACATCTATCAGGACGTGGCGGTGAGGCGGTTCCTTCAGCACTTCTTGCCTCACAGGAAGCAGCATCGCCTCCTGACAGTTCAGTTGGAGTTCCCCGTCCCTGACCTTCACCACACCCTTGACACTGAGGATGTTGCCCTCCTGCCATAGTCCCTGGGTGGTCTCGTAGAGTCTGGGCCAGGCGATGACCTCGATACCGGCATCCAGGTCTTCGATTGAAGCGACAACAAAGGGGCGATTATCTTTGGTATGGGCCTGGCGCACTGAAGCCACCATTCCTCGAACTGTCACCGTTTCACCAATCATGTCCATACTGATCTCACCGCAGGAAACAACACCTGGTGAGGATGGTTCCCTGGCCAGGAAGTCAAGTGGTTGAGAGAAATAGACCCCCAACAGCTCTCGTTCCCATAAAAGCTTTTGCCTGACGGACACTTCTTCCTCGGCTGGCTGGTACCTGACTCCGGGGGCGGAGGAGTCCTGCCCCCATAGGTCAAACATGCTAACCTGTCCTGATTCCTTGGCTCTTTGTTTTGTTTGAGACAGGGAGATAATTTTACTCTGGGACTCGAGCAACGTCTTACGACTGCCCAGGGAGTCAAAGACACCGACTTTTATTAAACTTTCTAGGACTTTCTTGTTGATGTTGCGGAGGTCAGTTCGATAGCAGAAATCCTCTGTGGACTTGAAATCGCCCTCTGTATCCCGGCCAGACAAGATCTGCTCAACTGGGGAAGAGCCGACATTTTTGATTGAAGCTAGTCCGAAGCGGATGGCGGCTTCGGCCCTCCCCTCTCCATTTGTTGGAGAGGGAGCAGAAGGTGAGACTTCAATGGTAAAGCCGGCATGGCTCCTATTGATGTCCGGCTGGAGCACTTTGATTCCCAACCTCCGGCATTCGGCAATCCCCGAACGGACCTTGTCCATGTTGTCGGAATAGGTATTGAGAAGGGCGACCATGTACTCGATAGGGTAGTTTGCTTTAAGATAGGCGGTGCGGTATGCAATAAGCCCGTAGCTAACGCTGTGAGCCTTGTTAAAAGCGTAGCCGGCGAAGGGCTCAATCAGGGAGAATACTTCCTGAGCTAATTCTGGCGATATTCCTTTCCTCTTCGCTCCAGCAATGAAATTGCGCTCCTCTTTTTTCATCACCTCAGGTATCTTCTTACCCATAGCTTTACGAAGAATGTCAGCCTGGCCAAGGCTGTAGCCGGCCAGGGCTTGGGCAATAAATATCACCTGCTCCTGATAAACGATGACTCCGTAGGTTTCTTTCAGAATCTCCTTCAGAATGGGATGGGGATAGTGAATGGGAGCAACCCCCTGCTTGGCTTTGATAAAGGTAGGAATTTGTTCCATGGGGCCAGGGCGGTAGAGGGCCACCATCGCTGAGATATCGCTGAAGTTAGTGGGCTTGAGTTCCTTGATGTAGCGGCGCATCCCGGCGCTTTCCAGTTGGAAGATTCCTTTGGTTTCCCCCGAGGCCAGCAGGTCAAATGTCATGGCATCGTCCAGAGGAATGTGCTGCAAATCCATGGAGATTCCCTGGTTCTTGGCAATAATTTCTTTAACTTTGGTCAAAATGGTCAAATTGGATAGTCCCAGGAAGTCCATTTTTAGCAGTCCCAGGCGGGCTATGTTCTCCATATGAAACTGAGTCATGACAGTGTGCTGCTCGCCTTTCCCCAGCAGCTGTAGTGGCACATATTCGATCAGGGGCTCATGCGAGATAACCACGCCGGCGGCATGGGTACTGACGTGCCTGACCATCCCCTCTAATTTCTTGGCCGAGTCAATCAGGTTTCGTATTGCTGCGTCTTGGTGATAAATGTCGTGAAGCTCCCGGCTCTGCTCTAACGCACGATCCAGTGTTATGGTTAGCTCCAAAGGAATGAGTCGAGCTACCCGGTCAGCCTGGGCATAAGCCACGCCCAAAGCCCGCCCCGTGTCTCTTATCGCGGCTCTGGCCCCCATGGTGCCAAAGGTAACGATTTGAGCCACATGGTCGGAGCCATACTTTTGGTTAACGTACGCCAGGACTTCGTCACGACGGTCGTCCTGAAAATCAAGGTCAATATCCGGGAGCTCGCGGCGCTCGAGATTCAGGAATCGTTCGAAAACCAGCCCGTAGGCCAGCGGGTCGACGTCGGTGACACCCAGACAGTAAAGAGCCAGGCTGGCAGCGGCACTTCCCCGAACGCCGAAGTAAATATCCTGTTTTCGGGTAAATGAGATTATATCCCAGACAACGAGGAAGTAATCGGCAAATTTCGTCTGCTGAATGACGTCAAGCTCGAGGCTAAGCCGTTCTTTGATTTCCGAGCCGGCCTCAGGGTAACGTTTCTCCAGGCCTTGCCAGCAGAGCTCAGCCAGGAAATCGTCAGCTTTCCGGCCCTTGGGCAATTCCACATGTGGCAAATGTAGTTTGGTGAAATCCAGCTCCAGCTGGCATATATCGGCAATAGCTTGAGTATTCTCCACGGCCTGGGGCAAATCAGCAAACAGTTGTTCCGCCTCTTCAGGGCTCTTAAGGTAGAAGAAGTCGCCAGCCAGCTTCAGCCTCTTCTCATCATACACAGAAGTATTGGTCTGTATACATAGAAGAAGTTCATGCGCTGGGGCGTCTTGTTTATCAACGTAATGCACATCAAACGTGGCTACCGGCGGTATATTGAGTCTAGTTGATAGCGAAACAAGTTCCTTGTTGATTTGCTCCAGTTCAGGGATGGGATGCCTCTGAATCTCCAGATAGTAGTCGCCGAATACTTCCCTGTACCACGAAGCTGCCCTGGCAGCTTCGTCGTTTCGTCCTTCGAGGATAAGTCGAGCCAATTCCCCATGGGCACACCCGGAGAGAGCAACAAGCCCATCATGGTGGAGCTTGAGAAGCTCTTTATCCACTCTGGGCTTATAGTAGAATCCTTCAAGGTTGCTCTTAGTAACCAGTTGAAGCAAGTTGCGATAACCTTTTTCGTTCTTGGCCAGTAAAGTGAGATGGTTGGGGGTTCTATGGCCTGGTTCTCGGCTACGGCGATCGGTCTCGGCGACGTAGACTTCGCAGCCAATGATTGGTCTTATGCCAGCTTCCCTAGCGGCTACATAGAAATCAATGACGCCGTACATGGCCCCGTGGTCGGTGATGGCAAGGCTGTCCATGCCCAACTCTTTGGTGCGGGCAATAAGCTGAGGGATTCGACACATGCCATCGAGCAGGCTGTATTCAGTGTGGACGTGAAGGTGGGCAAATTTCTGGGGCATTAGCTAGATTATAGCATTTGGGCCAGGGGCCCCAAACGAGGAATTTCCGGCGATGAAAAATTTCTTCTGCACCGCCAGGAGCATCGCCATCCAAGTACATTTTTGTGTAAATTACCACGGCCATGAGGCTAATATGATGGTGTGGCATGAGATCAGATGGAGACCAATCGTGTGAACGATGAATTTCGGTTTTGTGGTAAACTTGGGGAACAAGAACGCTATTGCGGAATTCTTAGATAAAGAAAGGAGCCGGTAGTGACTGGAACTCAATTCAAGAAAGTTTTCGAGCCAACGAACATAGGTAAGATGCGCCTGAAGAATCGCATAGTCATGCCGCCGATGGGAACCAACTATGCCGAAAAGGGCGGTGCGGTTAGCCAGCGGATGCTCGACTACTATGAGGCAAGGGCCAGAGGTGGGGTGGGACTGATTATTGTCGAAGGAAGCGCTCCCAGCTTGCAGTGCACGCCGTCTCCCCTGGCATCTCCTTCTCATCAGGCGTCTCTGGGAGACGATGCGTTTATTCCTGGATGGCAAAAACTGACGGACGCCGCTCATAGACATAATGCCAAGATAGCCATCCAGATAATGCATGCCACGGTAGAAAACTGGGATGGAAAGATGGTCCAGGTAGGGCCATCCCCGGCAATAGTACCCGCCAGAGTCATGGGCATCCTGGGAGGTCCCCCTCATGAACTGACTGTGGAAGAAATAGGGGAAAGGGTGAAGTGGTTTGCTTCGGCTGCCAGGCGGGCCAGGGAGGGTGGCTTCGATGGGGTAGAGATTCACGGCGCTCACCAGTACATTATCGCCGCTTTCCTTTCCTCTGCCACCAACCAGCGCACGGATGGATATGGCGGCTCGGTCAAGAACAAGACAAGATTTTTGGTGGAGATAATTCAGGCTATCAAAAGGGAAGTAGGCCCGGATTTTCCTGTTTGGGTCAGGTTCAATGCCCAGGAGTGGGGAGTAGAAAACGGGATTACCATAGAGGAGACGAAACAGATGGTACCGCTGGCGGTGGAGGCGGGGGCTCAAGCGCTTCACGTATCAGGTTATGGGGCAGGCTCTTATATCACTAGTGCTCCAATTTGCGACACGCCGGGCTTTCTGGTACCCCTGGCTGAAGAGGTCAAGAAACTGACTACAGTGCCTGTGATTGCAGTGGGAAGACTGGACCTCGAACTTGGCGAGAAGATCCTTGAACAGGGCAAGGCCGACCTTATCGCCATAGGCAGGCGCCTTTTGGCTGACCCGGACTTGCCCAACAAGACAGCTGAAGGGAGACTTGGTGAAGTCACCTCATGCATAGGCTGTATGGAGTGTATTGAACGCCTGGCCTTCGATGAACGCGGCGAAGGCGTAATCTGCGTTGTCAATCCGGCGCTGGGTAGGGAAAAGGCATACCAGATTAGGCCTGTGAAAAAAGCCAAGAATGTAGTTGTAGTCGGCGGCGGTCCGGCCGGTATGCAAGCTGCCATTGTGGCGGCGCAGAGAGGTCACAAGGTTACCCTGTTTGAAAAGGATGCCAAGTTGGGCGGGCAACTGAATATAGCTGCTCTACCTCCGTTTAAGGGCGACATCTTCCCCTGGATAAGTTATCTGGTCAACCGGGTTAAGAAGACTGGAGTGGCAGTTAAGCTTAATACAGATGCCACTGCTGAGATCGTCATGAAGAAGAAACCGGAAGCCGTTGTCATAGCCGCAGGAGGCACTCCGTGCATGCCGGACATACACGGCATTGACAGGCCGAACGTGGTTACTGCTCAGGATGTGCTCTCGGGCAAAGTCAAGGCCGGGAAGAATGTGGTCATCATCGGTGGGGGAATGGTGGGCTGTGAGACCGGACACTATCTGGCCAAGCAGGGAAAGGCGGTGACCATCATCGAAATATTGAAGCGCATGGCCAACGACATGTTTATCATGACCAGGCGACGCCTCATGGACGAATTGAGGAAGAGCAAGGTAGGCATGCTGACCAGCGCGACCTGCGAAGAGATATTGGGAGACAGTGTTCGGGTAACTACTGCCGAGGGCAAAAAGGAAACTATTCGCGCCGACACAGTCATCATAGCGACCGGCTACAACGCCAATGATAGCCTATATAAAGCCCTGGAAGGCAAAGTCTCTGAAATATACTGCATAGGCAACTCCGCTAAACCTCGGCGGATATTTGAAGCTAACGGCGAAGGATACCAGACCGGGCTCGCTTTATAAAGCTGTCAAGCAGGGGCTACAGGAGAAAGGAGGGGGGAATGAAGCTGGCGACTTTCGGGATTTCCACGCCGCTCGGCCAGATACAGCGCATCGGAGCCATATACCATGACAAGATTATCGATCTCAATATGGCATATACGCGCTATCTGGCTGATGGGCACAGCGGTAGTCAAGTCTATGAACTGGCGTCAGCAATGCTGCCACCTGACATGATCAACTTCTTCCATAGGGGCGGTGAAGGAAAAGATACGGCGGAGTTGACCATAGACTTTGTGACGAAATATCAAGTCAAGGGCGATCTGCTCGGTCCTCGCGGTGAAAAGCTAGTCTATGAGATGAATGAGGTCAAACTCAAGGCGCCGGTGCCGCGGCCGAATTCTCTTCGGGATTACCTTACCTTCGAGGGCCATGCCAGCTTGTCCGGGAAGAGGCAGCTCGATAAAGGCTGGTATGAGATACCAGTATGCTATAAGGGGAATCCCGACACTGTTATTGGCCCCGATGAAGTCATTCTCTGGCCTGCTTTCACGGATCTGCTGGACTACGAACTGGAATATGGCATCTATATCGGCAAAGAAGGCAAAAATATCCCAAGAGAACGAGCAGAGGAATACATTGCCGGCTACACTGTTTTCAATGATATCAGTGCCCGTGATATACAGTTGAAAGAGATGATGGCGGGCGGCCTCGGTCCGGCCAAGGGCAAGGATACCTGTAGTGTCATGGGCCCTTGCCTGGTGACCCCTGAGGAGGTGGATCCTAGGAACCTGCGGATGATGGCCCGCATCAATGGCGAGCTATGGTCGGATAACAACAGCGGCACAGCTTACTGGACCTGGCCCCAGATTATTGAATTTGCTTCTATGGAGGAGACGCTGTATCCGGGTGATTTCCTGGGCTCAGGGACGGTGGAGCACGGGTGTGGTATGGAACTCAATCGTTGGATTCAGCCGGGCGACGTCATCGAGCTGGAGGTGGAAGGTATCGGCATCCTCAGGAACCGTGTTGGAGAGAAATCGCCGAAGCGCGTGTTTGCCCGGTGATATTCCTGTCCGGACCGAGTTGTGCACGCTGTAGCAGCCTGAATTAGCGGAACTTAAGCAGGATTGGAAAAGAGGGGGGCACTGCTATGAGTAAAGAATACACAGTTCCGACCTGGGAACCAGGGGTCAAGCAATTGGCTCCCAATATCTATGCCTATATCCAGGCCAAGGCCACCTGGTACTGGAGCAATGCGGGATTCATTGTGGGCAACGATTATGTGGTGGTCGTGGATTCACTATCTACCGTTGGCCTGACGGAAAGGTTCAGGGATGAGATCAGGAAGGTCACCGATAAGCCAATCCGCTATTTAATCAACACCCATCATCATGGAGACCACACCTATGGAAACCATGTCTTCGCGGGGGCCACCATAATTTCGCATGACTACTGTCGCCATCAGGTGATAGGGGCAGGTACAATAGATCCCGGCGTGCTGAATGCCATCTTCCCTGAGTTCGATTTCCGAGGAATCACGGCCACGCCAGCTAATATCACATTTGACAAGCAGCTTACACTGCACGTAGACGGACTGGAAGTCCGCCTGCTGCACTTCGGGCCCGGCCATACTACAGGTGACATAATCGTGTACTTACCCGGTGAGGGCATCATCTTTGCCGGCGACTTCATTTTTCTATATTCCACACCGGTGAGCATGGATGGGTTATTTGCCGGCTGGCTCAAGAATTTGGATGCTATGGCAAAACTGGGTGCCAAGATCTATATCCCTGGGCACGGGCCGGTGTGCGGAGTTGAAGGGCTGAATTTGTGCCGCGATTATCTTGTCTTCATCCGGCGGGAAGCCAAGAAGCGGTTCGACAAAGGCATGACCGTTGACGAAGCTGCCAAGGACATCACCTTGGGCCAATTCAGGGAGTGGCCCAACCACGAGCGCATTCTTATCAACCTGGAACGCCTATGGCGTGAGTTCCGCGGCGAAGACCCCACCACCTCTAGATTGGATCTTGCCGAAGCCTTCTTACGGATGGATGCCATGGTCAAGGCTGGAGAGTTGTAGTACCTTGTTTCTCAGTTTATCACCATTAGCCAATCGGGCGAAAATCTGGAGAGAACAAGAGAAACGCTTGACAGTGTGGCAGATGCTGATGCAGTATGAACCAAGACCTTTGGTGAAACCAAATTGCTGCTACTGCATTATATTAAAGGGGACATCTGTGTTTTCTAGCTGCTAATATGGATCTAACCGAAGAAAGGGAACTCGTCAGAGAGGCACAAGAAGCCCCCGATGCTTTTGCCAAGCTTTACAACCAGTATTATCCCAAAATCTTCGGCTATGCCCTGAGGCGGACTGCCAATTTGGAGGCTGCCCAGGATATTACTTCGGAGACGTTTTTCAAGGCGTTAAGGAAGCTCTGGCAGTTTCACTGGCGCAATGTCTCCTTTTCCGCGTGGCTGTTCAAAATAGCCACCAACGAGACTAACCAGTACTTTAGGAAAGCCGGGCACAAGAAATCCCTATCACTGGAAGAATTACAGGAACAGGGTTTTGAACCCGTATCAGCCCACAACCCCGAAAGCGAACTAATAGAAGCACAGGAAGAATTAAGACAATATCAGGACTTTCTGGAGATTCAAGGAAGAATCGTTCGGCTCCCCAACAAATACCAGGAAGTCATCACTCTCAGATTCTTTGAGAAAAAACAGATTAATGAAATCGCTGAAATCCTGGGGAAGAAAGAAGGAACGATAAAATCTCTGCTCCACCGGGCAGTGGAGAAACTAAGAGAAACAGGCTGAAGCGCACCATGAGAATCCTGCCACCTTTTGAATTAAATAATGCAACCTTTTTGGGTCTCCGGCATTTATAGTAACAGAAGGAGGCAATGTTTATGAAGCACGACGACTTAATCCAAAAACTGGAAAGCCTTAAGACCCCAGAAATTGAGCTTCGCGGCCATAGACAAACATTAAGAGTGGCTCTGCTCAAGTCCGGGCATTTTAAGGAAAGGACTGTTATGAATTGGGCAAAAGTATTGGCCCCAATCACTGTTGCCCTTCTTTTAGTAGCGTTTGTAGGAGTCTTTGTGGTGAACGCACCGCAGTCCGTTATGCCTTTCGATGCTGCGAATCTGGGAGGGAATCAAATCAATAGGTTTGCTTCTTATGGGGAGTTACAGGAATTCGTGACAGCGAACGCTGAATACAAACAGTTCTATTACGGAGTCTCGAGAGACGCCGTTATCCTCGGGCCAGGTAGTGCAGCAGGTTGGGCCCCGGCACCATCTGTTAACGAATTCCATCTCGAAGGCTACTCTGTCGAAGGCTACTCTGGCACCAATATTCAGGTTGCCGGGGTGGACGAGGCAGATATCGTCAAGACCGACGGCCAGTATGTCTACGTCGCTTGGGGGAACAAGACTGTCATCCTGAGAGCATACCCGCCTGAACAAGCTGGAATCGTGTCTGAAATCGAACTAGAAGGCAGAGTGATAGGGATATTCATTAATGGAGACAGGCTAGTCGTGTTTGAGGAGGAAGCACCTTACTATGCTTACTACGATATTCGCACGGGCCCGGTAGGGGAGGTTTACATGCCCTACACATCGCCCAAGACGTATATCAAAGTATATGATGTCTCAGACAGAGCAAACCCCCGTTTGCAGAGAGAGTTTTCCACCGACGGTCAATACGTCAGTTCACGGATGATAGGGGATTATGCTTATGTTGTCATAAATGAACCTGTATACGAACAGAACGACGAGCCGACCCTGCCCAAGCTGTATTCCGGCAACAAGGGGTGGGAGATACCGGCCACAGATATTTACTATTCTTCCAACATATCTGACTACTACTATATGTACACCACTGTCATGGCCATAAACACGCAGAACGATGCCCAGGAGCCTACGTATGCAACAATGCTGCTTGGAGCCAGCAGCAACCTGTATGTCTCTATGGATAATATCTACCTGACCTTCCCCGTATGGGGAGGGGATGTGGGAGGTTCCGAAAAGACCTCTATTCACCGCATTCACATAGATGGTAGTGCGCTGAATTATACCGCTACTGGCGAGGTCCCCGGTATGGTGCTGAACCAGTTCTCTATGGATGAGTATGACGGCTACTTCAGGGTGGCAACCACAAGCTACGGTCAAACAACCCAGAACAACGTATACGTTCTGAATATGTCTCTAAACATTACCGGCTCACTCACGGACCTCGCCCCCGGGGAAAGGATCTATTCGGCCAGGTTTATGGGTGACCGATGCTATCTGGTAACCTTCAAGCAGGTTGACCCACTATTCGTGATAGATTTGAAGGATCCGTATGCTCCCGAAGTTCTCGGCTATCTGAAGGTAACTGGATACTCAGACTACCTCCATCCCTACGACGAAACCCACATTATAGGGATGGGTAAAGAGACAACTGACGCGGGTACGTTTGCCTGGTATCAAGGAGTCAAGATATCGCTCTTCGATGTCACCGATGTCAGCAACCCGGTGGAGATATCAAAGCTCGAAATAGGGGACAGAGGCAGCGATTCACCGGTTCTGTGGG
>Ga0153915_10002191_pt1 | contig 17913 bp, 22 predicted proteins | sample Opewatmetagenome_2_FD_107003 | JGI IMG/M metagenome (GOLD analysis project Ga0153915, IMG submission 107003) | Freshwater wetland microbial communities from Ohio, USA - Open water 3 Core 3 Depth 3 metaG | ecosystem: Environmental > Aquatic > Freshwater > Wetlands | place: USA: Ohio, Lake Erie...
CATGGCAGACCGGTTCCGCCAGCTATCGGTGCCAAGATTGCCAATTCTGAGTTGATAGTCATCGCCATCAGCGGCGATGGGGATGCCTACGGCGAGGGAGGCAATCATTTTCTCCACGCTTCCCGTCGCAATCATGATATTACCTATCTGGTACATAATAATCAGGTCTATGGGCTGACCAAGGGACAGGCATCTCCCACCAGTGATGTTGGTTTTATCACCAAGACGACGCCTTATGGGGCAGCCAGTCCGGTAAATCCTGTTGCCCTGGCGATAGTCAATGGTGCCAGTTTTGTCAGTAGAGGCTTCGCCGGGGATATAGACCACCTTTCCAATCTGATTAAAAAGGGTATTACTCATCGAGGATTCGCTCTCATCGACATTCTGCAACCCTGCATCTCATTCAATCATAAGAATACCTTCCAGTGGTATAAAGAACGCGTATATAAGCTGGAAGACGAAAGGTATGAGCCCGGCGACAAGAAGACAGCACTGGAAAAGGCACTCGAATGGGGAGATAAGATTCCTATCGGGGTCATCTACGAAGAAAATTTGCCGGTTTATGAGGACCAGCTACCGGCGCTAAGCAAGGGACCGCTGGTACGTCATAAGATTGATCCCGCCGGGGTTGAGACACTATTGGCTGAATTTGTATGAGTTGATGGAAGAAGAGGTGATTGAAGTAGAAAATCTCTTTAGTAGGAAAGGAGGTCAAGCAAGATGACAGAGCAACTTTGCCCAGCATGCGGTTGTCACATAGTCGGTGATGCTTAAGAAAAGGACGACGTTCTTTACTGTTGTCAACCTTGTGCTACCAGCGGTCAATGTGAGTGCGGTTGCTGTGAGTTGGTGGAGGATGAGGACGAGCAGGGGAGTATGTGATATGAAAACAGGGCAACTCATGAAGATTCGAGGTGAAAGTCTTTCCTTTGAGTTTTTCCCGCCCAAGGATAAGGCGGCGGAGGATCAACTATTTGAGGATATCGCTAGATTTGAGGCCCTCAATCCCACCTTTGTTTCAGTAACATATGGCGCCGGCGGCGGCACCTTGAAGAACACGAGACAGGTCGTACTGCGCATTTTGCAGGAGACTTCTCTGGTCGCCGTGCCACATCTGACATGTGTCGACCAAAGTAGAAATGAGCTTGAAGCTATTCTGAAAGACTACATGAAGCACGGCATTGGAAATGTGCTTGCTCTCAGGGGAGACCCGCCAAAAGGAGCCGAAAAGTTCACTCCACCAAAGGACGGCTTCTGTTATGCCAGAGACCTTGTGCAACTTGCTGTCTCTTTATCAGGCTTCTCTGTCGGAGTAGCCGTCTACCCGGAAGGCCACTGCGAATCGCCAAACCTCGAAATGGATATGTACTACACGAAGCAGAAGATTGATGCTGGCGCTGACTTCGCCATAACTCAGATGTTCTTTGATAACAGTCACTTTTATGGTTTTCTGGAAAGAGTGGCTAAGGCTGCTATTAAGATCCCAATTGTAGCGGGCATTATGGCGATTACCGACATCGATAGGGCCAAATCGTTTAGTCAAAGATGTGGCGCTACCCTTCCGGACAGGATTATTGAGAAGTTTGAGAAGGCGAGTCCTACGGCTGAAGAGGCAAAGAAGGTTGGTATAGAGATAGCTACTAAACAATGTGCTGACCTTTCGGAGCATGGTTTACGTTACTTCCATTTCTACACTCTTAACCAAAGCGACGCCGTACTTCAGGTAGTCAGTAATCTCGGTTTGCAGAACTTAGGAACTGAAAGAATCGGAGTATTGATCAAATCAGAGTGATTTGCAGCTATATTAAATACCCTAGACGGGGACAGTAAATGAAGCAACATGCAGCTTCACCTAAGGTCGAAGAACAAGCAATATTATAGGGAAGTCGTAATATGCCAACAATAGGAGCATTTTTCACCAATATGTCAGTGCCCATGCCTCTGCGGAGGAAGCTGAAGCTAGTGTTTCGCAACAACTTTATCAAGATTTGGCGAAGACAGAACTGTTGTGGTCATCCGGGAGAGCCAGGATGCTGTGAGGGATCTTCAGCCAAGCACCACTCCCATGGGTAAGACTAATAGTTCAGGGAGGGTGCCCTGACTACTCAAGCGCACAAGGAGGGCACATAGATGTTTAAATTTAATGGGATAAACCACCTGGCCATGGCTACAGGAGATATGGACAGGACCATACGTTTCTGGAGGGACCTGCTGGGTATGCGCCTGGTTGCCGGGTTGGGGCAGCCGGGATACCGACACTATTTCTTTGAGATTTCGGAGACTGACCTCATCGCCTTTTTTGAATGGACTGGTGTTAAGCCCGTGGCCAAGAAAGAGCATGGACGCCCGGTAAGCGGACCTTTCATCTTTGACCATGTCTCCTTCGGTGTTGAAACCGAAGATGATTTGTGGTCACTGAAGGACAAGCTTGAGGCGGCGGGTTTTCCCGTATCAGATGTTATTGACCATGGATTCATTCACTCGATTTATGCCCATGACCCAAATGGCATCCCTATCGAATTTTCACACAATGTGGAGGGGGTTAACATCAGAAAGAAGCCTCAGACGGGAGATAGGGCACCATCACACATAACATTTGAGGGTTCTGAGGCGCAGAGCGGAATATGGCCCGAGGTCACTACGCCTACTCTCAAATCAGAGCGTATAGTATACCCTGGTGCCGGAAGTGAACTGTTTCATGGCAAGAAGAAAGTCTAAGTAAGGAGGTTGTTGTTATGTTCCTTAAAGCCGGTGTTTGTGCTATCTCTAGCATGTCAGATTTGGTAGAGATGATTTCCGATTCGGACAAGGTTGTGACCTTTGGTTGACGTGATGACAGCCACGCAGATGACAAATTTACTAATCTTCACTAAAGGAGGTGAGTTATGGGCAAGAATGTCAAGATAGCTTTGATTATCGGAGGTATAATCCTAGGCGTTATCATCATCCTGCCCCTCGTCTTTGGAGCAATTTCGGGGTGGCGGTATCGTGTCTGGGGGATGATGGGGCCAGGGATGATGGCTGGCTTCGGCTGGATGTGGCTAATCCCCGTTTTCTGGGTAGTTTTCTTGGGACTAATCATATGGGCAATAGTAGCTGCAGTCCGCAGTTCCAATGAATCAAAAGATTCAGATTCCTCAAAACCAGACTCGGCTCTGGAAGTGCTCAAGAAGAGATATGCCCGGGGTGAGATAAACAAAGAGGAGTATGAAGAGAAGAAAAAAGATCTGGCTTAGGTGGGCACGAACTGCTTACGCCCGAAAGAAGGGAGTCATGAAAATCAAGAAATATGAAGTACCGGTTGACAAAGCCCGCTGGGAATGCGATCCCGAAATGTTCGATTTTGAATGTACCAGAGATTTAGCCCCGCTTCAGGAGTTTATTAGTCAGGAGCGAGCAACACGGGCGGTAGAGTTCGGTATGAATATGACCAACACGGGGTACAACATCCACTGTAGTGAGGTAAACTCTACTGGCCTTTTACAGGATATGTTATCTCCCAGTTCATGCTATGCTCAAATCCGGATACTTGAGGAAGAAATTATTTTTCTAGTTGGTTGCCTTGACTTTGCTCTTCCTCTCCTCCATAGGTTTGCCGCAACAGATGATGTCGCAGACATCTACACAGCCGCAGACTTCATCCACAGACACCACCAAGCCGCATACCTCACAAGCGTATGAAGTACCCTTGGCCATTTTCTTCTTTGCCGTTGCTTGTTTCTTTTTTGCCATTCTGGTTCCCTCCTTTCTGCATATGGCTCAACCGATTTCGGCGCAAGTACTATAAGTCCTCAAGCAAGGTAGTGAAGGTGTCGTGATGGTCTTCCTCTTGCTCCAGAATTCCCTTGAACATGAAGGCAGTAGTCACGTCTCCTTCCTTGGTAGCCTGCTCTACAATCTTCTTGTATAGATCAATTGCACCTTCTTCGTCTTTCACATCCTTCTGTATCATTTCCTTCAGAGTGGTACCAACCAATATGGGAGTAGGCTTGGTCGTGGGTATTTCACCAAGATAGTAAAGCCTTTCTGCGATAGCTTCAGCATGCTTCATCTCCGCTATTGCAATGGATTTCAGTTCATCGTGAACCGCAAATCCTTTTACGCCACCCCACTGTACATGCTGCCACATGTACTGGATAGCTACTTGAAGCTCCCTCGCAATTGCCTCGTTCAACTGCTTCAATAAGGACGCTGAGACCTTTGTTGCTGGACTGTATTTCTGTTCTGCCATTTTGTTCTCCTTTCCTCCTTCTTTTTGTGTTCTAGTATAAGAGTGTTCTTATTAAGAAGTCATAAAATGGCTGACAAAAGAGTCACAAAATCATAACATTTAGCTAAGTTGCTTAGTCCGGAACAGAATCGTGGCGGTCTATTTCGCAGACAATTCCAGTCGAGCAGCTCTCACATTCAAGTTGTAGCGTGGTATGGCTGATGTTGTAGCGTCTGGCTAGCTCTTGCCTGACCATCCCTGTAATGTCCACACTGTGAGATTATGTGCCATTATCTTCTGTTCAGATAATCATGAAGTTGTGTTCTTCAGATTACTTAACACCTGAGGTATTAGCTCGGTGATAGCGGGGTGGATATGCATACCAGCTTGTATCTGGTCAGTGCCACCACCAGACGCCATGGCATTTATCACTTCCTGAATCAAAATGGGCGCATAGGGGCCAATGATGTGAAAACCTAATATCTTCCCCGTATCTGCCTCCACGACGGCTTTGGCGAAACCATTTTCCTCTATCATGGCCTCACCCTGGGCCACGTCTGAATACTTAGCCTTGCCGACCAGAACCTTGTGGGCTTTTCTGGCAGCTTCTTCAGTCATCCCTACGGATGCAATCTGGGGGTGGGAATAGACGGCATGGGGAGCAGCGCTGTAGTCCATCTTTATTTTGCTGCCATGAATGGCATTATCGGCAGCCAGCGACGCTTCTGCGTTAGCTACATGCGTAAACATTTGCTGACCATTCGCATCACCCACAGCAAATATATTCTTCTTGGTGGTTTCCAGGTACTCATCAACCTTGATAAAGCCTCTCTTATCAACTTCCACACCAGTGTTTTCTACCTTCAGCAGGTCGGCATTAGATCTTCTGCCCACGGCCACCAGGATTCTCCGTGCCGTGAATTCCCTATGCCCGCCACCCTTCAAATCGTTCACAACAACGGTTACATCATGCCCATTGCTCTTTAGCTCCTGAGCCTGGACCCCAGTGTAGACATCCATGCGCCGACTCAGTTCCTTTTTCAGAATCTCCGATATTTCAGGTTCCTCAGCAAGAACAAGCCGGTCCGCCATCTCCAGAATAGTCACCTTGGTTCCCATGGCAGCAAAAAAGTGGCCGTATTCCACTGCAATATAGCCCCCACCGATAATTATGAGGCTGTCCGGCCGCTCCTTCAGTTGCAGCACTGTCTCGTTGGTAAGATAGTCAAGGCTTTCCAGACCTTTTATTGGCGGTATCAGGGGGCGCGAGCCGGAAGCGATGAATACCCTATCGCCCTTTATTCTTTCACCGGTAACCTCGATGGTGTAATCCCTAACAAAGTGTCCTTCGCCTTCATAGAAGTCTAGATTTTTTGTGTGGGAGAGCTCCTGCTTCATGTGTTTCTGACTTTCCCGTATAGCTTTCCTCATACGCTCCATGATGAAGTTGAAGTTAATATTTCTTATCGCGGCTTCAATGCCCAGTTTTTTGGCTTCTTGTATCTCAGCTACTGTGTCAGCGGCGAATATGAGCATCTTGGACGGTATACAGCCCAGATTGGCACAGGTACCTCCGAGTGGGCCTTTATCCACAAGTGCCACACTTAGGCCATGGGCCAGGGCTTCGTCGACAATATTAATTCCGCACCCTGAACCGATAACAATGACATTATATTTCTTCACCAGTGGCTGTTACTCCTAGAGCTTTGGCTCAAGGTAATCCCGCAGCGCTTTCGCATTGTTATGTCCCTCATCCTTGGCGCTGTATGGTAGTGTCACATTACCACTATGTGCTAACTCCGCGAGAGGACTCCATGCTTCCGGATTACTATCCAGCTCGGCAAAGTAGCGCCTTCTGAATTCGTCCCACTTGGCAGGGGTATGACTGAACCACTTCCTTAGCTGGTTACTGGGCGCAACACCCTTGTACCATGAATCCAGTCTCAGTTCTTCCTTCCCGATGCCCCCGGCCATAATCGGTCTACGAGTACTCGGGGCCCATTCTCTGGTTCCGCCGGCTCATAGACACGTTTTACGCGAATCATTATTTCCTTACTCCAACCGGTCCTCAAACCTGAATGAAACTACAGGGCACGACTGGGACCATGGACACACTCCTATTGAAATTATAGTTTGCCTGCCATGGAGAAGTTATAAAATAGCCATGGGAAAAATTACAAAAATATGACATTTTATGCTTGAGCCCAAAGTGATAAGAGTCACAGACGCAGGCTATCAACGGGTCTAAAATCATGTTGAAAAAGGGAGGTGAGATACTCGTTAAAGTAAAATGTGTAAGTGAAGGAAGGTTCCCGAGCTCCTCGTAATATTATGAAGGCTCTAAGTAAAATGAGCAACTTAGCGAAAGTAATCGAAAAGGAGGAGTAGTGGAACGAAGTTAGAGGCAGACTTTGTAGGCGTTCTAGTTGAAAGAGTGTGCCCCTTTTTAATATAAACTGGCTCGTAACAAAATGACATAACTTCGTAATTTTTGTTGCTACCATTTTATGATTTTTCCATTATCCGATGACTAAACTAATGAGTAAAGTGTATAGATAAGGCCTTTTGTCGGACTCCCAACCACGAATAAATGGACCGACAGGTGTATAATCAAGAAGATATTGCTACCTCGTGAGGATACAAAGTATGGCTGTTCAATTAGATTTTTTTAAGAGAATCCCATACTTTTCCGGCCTTAGCCTTGCTGAGCTTGAATCAATCCAGAAGCTTGTCTTTGAGAAGACTGCTGACAGAGCGGAAACGGTCGCGCTTGAGGGTGAGCCGGCTGCAAATCTGTATTTTGTCGCTTCAGGGGTGGTTAAAGTATTCAAGACCTCGGCTGAAGGGAAAGAACAGATCCTAAGCATCGTGCGCCCCGGGGAGTCCTTTAATGATGTACCTATCTTTGATGGTGGTCCAAATCCCGTCAGTGCCCGGACTATGGGACCCGTTCTTCTTTATGGGATGAAGAAGAATGATATGGGAGCTATCCTTCGGAACCATCCACAGGTTGCATCGAATGTAATCAAGGTACTGGCAAAACGAGTGCGTGACCTTGTATCGCTTGTTGAGGATCTTTCTTTCAGGCACGTCATCAGCAGGGTAGCCAAGATACTCTTCGACCACATCGGAGATGAGATGGGCCATGGGCCGCGGCTTACACAGCAACAAATGGCAGCTATGGCAGGTACTGCCCGGGAGGTAGTGGGCAGGTCGTTAAAGGCATTAGAGGAGCAGGGGGCGATCAAGCTGGACCGCCATCGCATAATAATTACGGATAAAGAAGCTCTCAAAAAAGTAATGGGGCTGCCTTCTTGAGACAAAAGTCGCAGACAGATGTCAGATTCGCCTCTAAAATAATTGAAATGGAGACTGAAAAACGTGACTGAAATGCCGATTATAGACGTCCACAAGTGTGACGGGTGTGGCCTGTGCGTCGGCGTGTGCCACTGCCATGCTTTAGGGATAGTCAACGAGATCATTACTATTATTGAGACGGTGAACTGCGACTGGTGTACAGACTGTGAAGCTGTATGTCTCACCGGCGCCATAAGCTGCCCTTTTGAGATAATCATCCAAGAGTCATAGGAGCCGGTTAAGCCCTCTCCCACAGTATTTTCACCTGCTTTCCCGCCCAGCCTTTTGCCATCCCAGATTTCCCTCTCCCCTTACCATGCACCTATGAGACAAAAGTCGCATACAAGAGTTGCCTCTCTGCATATAATGACTTTGCGTAAAAGATGCAGTTAGCTCTACCACGAATATAAAGGAGGTGAAGATGATATCCGTCTTAGAAAACGTCAAGGATAGAGAACAAGTCTCTTCTGCGGATCAGGATGCAGACCTGTGTGATGAAGAAGTTGGTCAAGAAGAGGAATCGTCCACGGTTGAGGCTGTTTCTCGAGGGCCAAACTTTGAGCTTGGCAAGGACTTGCTGGACTTGTACTTCACTGAAGTGGGGCGAACTCCACTTCTCAATGATGAGGAGACGAAGGTGCTGGTCAACCAGATAGAGGATGGGCAGCATCTTGCTCGAGTTGAGAGGGAATGGACTGCCAAGCATGGTGTTAATCCTTCGGAGATCGAGTTGTTGTTAGCACTGGCGGAGCGCCTCACTCGAGCGTGCTCTCTTTTTGAGAGCATCTACAACTATCTTAAGCTCCCTTCCCACGGAAGCATAGCAAAGAAGGCATTGCATCCAGAATTGCGTAGCGCAATTGACAACAGGATTGATCAGGGTTTATCTAGTGCTATGGCCGAAATCACAGGGGTAGGCTCGACGAAAATAGAGAAAAACATGATTGAATTGTCGCTGGATAGCCGGTTGATGCCCTGGCACATCATGGAAGAGGCGGGCCTGAGAATCTCCCTGGCCAAACTTGGGGAGCTGCTGCAGTCGCCGGAATTCCATGACAAACTGGAAGCACGTCGCTCAGACATTGCCAGGTACTTTGAGCGAATAAGAGAAAGGGCACACCAGGCAAGCAACCGCATGATTCAAGCCAATTTACGCCTGGTGGTCAGCGTGGCCAAGGAACATGTCGGTCGGGGCGTGCCTCTGCCTGATCTCATTCAGGAAGGCAATATCGGGCTGATGCAGGCGGTGCGCAAATTCGACCCCCGCAGGGGCACTAAGTTCAGTACCTATGCCGTTCCTTGGATATGGCAGGGAGTCAACAGGGCGGTTAGTGACAAGTCACGTATTGTGCGCCTACCAGGACACGTGGTTGAGCAGCTGACGAAGCTAGGGAAGGCAAGGAATAGTCTAGCTCAACAGCTTGGCCGCCAGCCGACTGAAAAAGAACTGGTTTCTGAGACGCGACTGCCGCCCAAGAACATAAAACGACTGCTTGAGATGATCTCAGGTGGCACTGTTTCCTTGGATACACCAGTAGGGGAAGATGGATGCCAGCTTGGTGATCTCATCGCAGATCAGACGATTCCGCAGCCTGAAGAGCAAGCCACTACAAGCCTGCTCAGAGAGGAATTGAACAAGATTCTGCAGTTGCTGACACCCCGGGAGCGTCGAGTCATTGAGTTGAGGTTTGGACTGGGCAATGAGCGCAGTCGGACCCTATTCGAAGTTGGCACAGAGCTATCCCTCACCAAGGAGCGAATACGCCAGATTGAAAAGGAAGCACTGACCAAGCTGCGCCATCCGAGTCGGAGCCGCAAATTGATAGGGTATCTCGGCTGATCATCGCTAGCCATAGGTTGATTGGGGACGCGCTTCCCTATACCAAAGATCACACTTATCTTCTCTTGACTTAAGGAGTTGGCTTACTTGCCTGAATTGCCTTAATATCGTTGAGACCTAGAGCCTTGCCCCCAACTCCCCAGTGACCGCTTTTCACTTCTTGGACTATTACCCAGGTTGCCTGCCGCAGATTCTCCCCGGCAAAGGAGACCATGACGTCCGTGACCTTCTGAATAACCTCCCGCGTCCTGGCTTCGGATAGCTCGCCCTCGAACACTTTGATTTCCACTAGTGGCATATTGCTCCCTCCTTGACGACATATTTGGCTGACATTGCCCTATGAACTGCAGACGTTCCTAGATTCCCTATTGTGAATACCATTCAAAGTGTTCACCTGATGACTGCTATCGAAGCAGACCTACAGATGAGGAACTTCTATGACATTCACCTTGCGACTCCTTAGTCTATCCCGGTCTGTAAATAACTGTATCGTGGGGATTCGGCGCCTTGATTCTGAGTCAGCACAGTTCTCTGATTTGCCCGTTGGGCATTATAAATCATTCCAACAAGCATGATAAGTAGTCGAAATGCTAACTAAGGATAGCTTACGGGAGAGGTTATTCAGGAACCAGGTTGGTGGGCCCTATTGGACAGTCCCCGAACTATCGTTTGAGAAGAAGGGGCCGATTCCGGCAGTGCAGCACTTGCTCATATCGAGGCAGAGGTTAGCTGCGTAAAATGTTACAACTTTTTAACTTTTTCGCACTCAATTTTATGACTCTGCCATCTTTTGGCTGCTAAAATCACACCACAAGGATAAAGAAAAGCGGCCGCTGGAATATCAAAGGATCCAATATGAACGAACAACAGCATCACGAAGAGCTTATAAGGAGAATCACGGAACAAATGAAGCTTGTGCTGGAAAAATCAGAGCAGGCGATCTACATATACCTTGATGACAATCATAAAGTCTGCAATAAGAAGTTTGCCGACCTGCTCGGTTACAAGTCACCAAAGGAATGGGCAGATGCAGAGGCGCCTCTCTCGGATGTCGTGGAAGAAGACCAACAAAGTGTCATTAACGCTTATGTGAATGCCTCGGAGAAAATGATGGCTAGCGGCATCGAAGTCAGAGTGAAGAACATCAAGACCGGTAAAATCGTGAAAACGAGGATGATAATAGCTCCGGTTGGACACGCTGGCCATGTTTTCACAGTGCATTTCTTCAGCAAGATTTGACGGGTGGTCTTAACGATACCTGTTTTAGTGACACGAAAGAGAATACTATCGAAGGAAAGACTGGAGGTGAGAAGAATGGCTGTTCCACTTGATGCAATTCGGGCGATTCACAATGCATTCCGCAAAGATATGACAGCAATAGATGCAGCCGCGCACATTGCCGCTCGCGGACGTGGTAGCCTGGACGTGGTCTTAAAACATTACACTTTCTTCAACGAGGTGCTAGTCTGGCACGCCAGCGGAGAGGAGGACTACGTATTCCCGGCGCTAGAAAACGTTGCTCCGCTAGTGGCGGAAGCCTACGAACGAGACCATCGCGGCCTTGACTCACTATTTGAGTCGCTGAGCAAGGCAGTTAATGTCTCAGACACCTTGGCAATCGCACGTACAACGGCCGCATTTGACTTCTTCTTGGGCTATCATCTAAACAAGGAGGAGGCACACATGTATCGAATCTTTAATGAAAGGGTATCGCTGCCGAATCAGGGAGCCATCATTGGGAAAATGGCCCAAAAAATACCTCAAGAGCGTTTCCCGGAGGCGGTCTCATGGCTTTACCCACTAATTGGGGATGACGATCGTGAGAACATGACCAGGATTTGGCAGCAAGCCTTACCAAAGCCAGCCTTTACGGAAGCCACTCGGCTTATCAAAGCAGCTATTGGGGACGACTGGGCTGAGCTGACCCATCGAATCCCAGAGCTCAAGTAGCCGACAAGAGGTCACAAAGGCCGTTGGCGGTGCATATGGACAGAGTTAGATCTGGAGATGGAACTCTGATAGCTTACGAACGTAGCGGTATGGCACCCTGGCGGCAAAATGTTATAACTTTTCAACTTTTTCCCGCTCAATTTTATGACTTCGCTATCTCTCGGCTGCTAGAATCAAACTACCAAGACGAATAAAAGCGCCCGGCGGAATGTTAAAGGATGAATCGCCGGGGAAAGGAGAAATGGCATGGCAAAGGAAAGTGTATCTAAAGAGGTCTTGTTGGATGGAGCACAAATGGCTCTTTCGGCTTTTCTGGCAGGCACGATGGGGTTCCTGAAGGAGCGAAATATTTCCATCCAGGAGTGGGTCTCCTACATTGGCGAACAGTTTGAAGGCTCGCTCGGTGACCTTGAAGGCGAGGAAGCTAGCCGTGTGATGGAGCATCTTCTGACTTTGCAGGTGCTGCCGCTGGGAGCCGAAGTCACCTCAAGCCAGATAACACAGGACAAGGTCGAGGTCAAGCTGACCCCGCTGCCCAGCCGGGCTGTGCTGGAGAAGTTTGGGACCACTCCCAGGGAGTTCCTGAGAGGCTTCGCCATAAGTCAGAACGACTTCGAGGCTATCTACGGTATATACGAGCCGGCGGCCAAATCGATTGGGTTACGCTTTACACATCAGCTCAAGGGTGGTCAAGAGTTCCTTAGTCTAGAGCCAGCCCCAAGTGCCCGACGTCGGGCCAAGAGGGCATAGGGGTCTATTTTTCGAGGGCAATCCTGTGAAGGAGGTGAACGATGTAGATTGAAGCTTTGGCGACTGATTTCAACATGTATTTGTCAAAGATAAAACAAGGAGGTTAAAAGATGGCATCATTCAAGTGTAAGGACTTAGGTATGAAATGTGCTTTCGAGGTAAAGGATGAAAATCAAGATGAGCTGATGGAAGTGATATCCCTACATGCCAAGAAATCACACAACATGAAAGAATTTTCAGCCGATATGTTGGAGAAGGTGAAGAAAGCAATCAAGAAATAACCGACACACAATAGACAAGGATATTTGGAACAAGCATCCTTGTGGAGTTGAACTGTCAAAAATTCTGTTAATAAGGAGGAATGAACATGGCAAGTGAACTTTTCATAGGAACACACGGTAGTGAAGACCCAACCAAGGCGACGTTTCCGTTTCTCATGGCGAGCGGCGCGCTCGATGCCGGGTACCAGACCGCCATCATACTAGTTGGGGATGCGGTGGTACTGATGAGAAGCACCGTAGTGGACAATATGCACGGCGTTGGTTTACCTTCCCTTAAGGAGTTGATGAGCAAGGTCATCGCAGCGAAGGTCCCTATCTTAATATGTGGGCTTTGCGCGCGCGGTCGCGAGATTACTGAGAAGGACCTGGCCGGTAAGAACGCCAAGTTCGGGACGCCGGTAGATGGAGCAAAGCTAATTACCCAGTACGACAAGGTTGTCAGCTTTTAGCTATAGCCCAGTTGTTCAAGCAAGATGCGAAGGAAGGCCAGTTCCAGGCCGCGGAAGGATGCGAATACAAGGGGAAGACTGGGCGGCCATAATCGAAGGAAGAAACTAGAATGAGATATTTAAGAAAAGTGGATATGTCTACCAGAATGAATTTACCAAGGCTAGATTCTTGCTGGAAACTGAAAAAGTCACGCGCGTAGTCAAACACGTAGATGCCGAAACCGTAAACGCCTATGCCGAGACTTGGAATGCTTCCCTGAAGAGCCGACGTCGTTGAACGCAGGGCCTTCCTTCGCTCATTTATCAAAAGAATTGAGATAGATGGAGAAAACGCCAAAGTCCATTACATTCTGCCAATGCCACTAGACGGAAAGATGAGAGAGTCGGTGGGAGTTCTGCCTATGGTTACCTTCGGTGGAGCGACGGGAATAAGCTTTGGGGCAGGGATAACGGTCAACAGCTTCAATGTGGATAGCTCGACTCAAATAACGGCTGACATTACTATTGATTCCTCTTGCCCAATAAGACCAACGAATGTCTCGGTCATCACCCCGACAGGCACTGCTACCCTGACAGATGGCTTCACTGTGGAAAAGAAGGGATACTTCATAGCCACTGCTGCCTATGGCACTCCAATGGCAGAGGAAATAGAGGTGCTGTGTGAGTTTAGAGATGAATACCTGCTCATCAACCCAGTGGGAGAAGCCTTGGTGGACTTCTATTGCCAGATTAGTCCACCAATTGCCGAGTCTATCACTGAGCATCCAGCTTTAAAGTCAGTGGTGAGAGCTGGCCTAGTGCCTGCGATAGCCATGAGCATCGTGGCTGTCAACACTACTCTGGCCGAGAAGACGGCCATAGCAGGATTGTTGGTGCTAGTTTCAGTGGTACTAGCTGTCTGGGCAACGAGGCGGCGAGGCAGAGGTCCAGAGTATACCTGAGGGTGAAACTGCACATTAGCCTGTTTTGTTACCTAGCCAGCTCTGCTGTGCTAAGGCTTACGTAGATTCAAACGATCCAACGGCGAACATCTCTGATGCTTGATAATAACGTCACTTGCTGCCAAATTCACATAGTGTCTTACCATCTCCGATGTGGAGTGTCCGAGTATTTGTTGCAGGGTAAATACATCACCACCATTAATTAGGAACCTTGTCGCAAACGTATTCCGGCAAAGGTGAGCACGAAGTCGCTGGACTCCCGATCTTTGGCCTAACCTGGCAAACATCAATTTCATGCTGTTCTCAGTCAAGCGAGTGCCATGTATTGACAGAAAGACATTTTCAATCCCCGCATGAGCGGGTCTGGCCCTTTAACGGAAGAGATAGCGCTGTAATGCCTTTTGTGCATTGTTTCCGAAAGGCACTATTCGCTCCTTCTTACCTTTGCCCATTACTTTTAGAAAGCCCTCACCCATGTGAACATCTTCCATCTTCAGGCTAACAAGCTCCCCTATTCTGAGCCCGGTATCAAGTAAAAGCATGAAAATCGTCAGATCCCTCGCCTCACAATGATTGTTAAGGTTCAATGTGTGAGGTATGGCTATATTTCTTCATCCGATAATGTGGATAGTGCTTTCTTGACCAGCTTGGGCGGTCTTAAATCCCTGGCGATATTCTCGTCGGCTAATTCTTCGTCCACAAGCCAACTGAAGAACGCCCGCAGGGTCTAACATGACCATGAATTGTCGCGGTTGACAATGGCTCTGTCCTGACCGGGGTGCAAGGGTGATTCTCGAGTCTATTCCACTTGAGGAGATAGAGTACATACCCCCGGAGCACTTTTTTGTCGATGGTATCTAACGATTCTGAGAGGTGCCTACTATTCAGGTAACTACGGAAACGCTTCAGGTTTGTAGAATACCAACCTATTGTTCTGTAACTCTTGCCTTCGGCTCTGTTGCAAACCTCGTAGTATTCCATGAGTTCAACTAAGGTGTTTGCCTTCTCCTGGTTGTGTATATGGATTGACATGCTGGATCTTAACCTCCTCTATCATTATTTGTCGGTTTAGACCCAGTGCCTGGAAAAAATCAGGGTGTCGGGAGTTCGAGTCTCCCACGGCCCAATTCGTAACACCTCTTCTTCTGCCAACATTTTGCTAACATCAGGCTCCCCAATTTCAGTGTGTCGACCGGATTCCAATAGCTGGCCGAATCTCTGTGCTGCGGCTTCCTGAAGACCTGCCAAATAGAAGAAAGGAGGTGATGTGTCACTAAGGTACTGAACGGGGGCAATCCCTTGACATTTTATCCGGCAATATCTAAAATGCAGAAAACAAGCGCACTTGTATAAAATCAAGTAATTTTGCACAAAAGGAGGCAAAGGTGACTCGCATGAAAATGGTCGGTAGGCAAATCTTCGCTCGAGGCACAAACTGGTTCCTGGCGGCGCTTTTGATCATAGCTCTTACCCTGACAGCCTGCACCCCTACCGAGCAGACACCAACACAATATGTAGTTGATGACATCGGAAGACTGGTCGCCATTAACGGAACACCCGAAAGAATTATCTCACTAGCGCCCTCTAACACCGAGATTTTGTTTGCCCTGGGCCTGGGAGACAAGGTGGTGGGAGTAACAATGTATTGTGATTACCCTCCGGAAGCCCAGGACAAGGAAAAGGTGGGAGATTACTACGGACCGGACATAGAGAAAATAATTGCTTTGCAGCCTGACCTCATATTGGCCACTGATTTTCACAGATTCGATCTTATTCCCGCCCTGGCAGAGCAAGGATTTACGGTGTTTGCTGTGGCGCCGCAGACTCTGGAGGATGTGCTGGAAAGCATTCAGAAAATAGGAACGATAACTGGCAAGGAAGCGGAAGCTTTGGAGCTTCTGAACGGGATGACAAGCAAGATTGAAGAAATAGAAGAGCAGACCGAGGAGCTTGAGGAAAAGCCGAGAGTTTTCTATATCACGTGGCATGACCCTATGTGGACTGTCGGCAGGAACACCTGGATTGACGACCTGATCAAAATAGCGGGCGGAGTAAACATCTTTTCTCAATACTTCGAGAGCGGTGCTATGGTCGAGATTGAATGGGTCATCGTCCTCAACCCGGAAATAATCATCGCCAGCGAATGGTCGTATGACTGGGCACAGAATGCAACCGACCTTGCGAGTACCAACGCCAGTCAAACAGGAAGAGTCTATACATTCGATGATGACTTAGCTCAACGCCCGGGCCCCAGACTGGTCAAAGGCTTGGAGTGGTTTGCCCATCTCATTCACCCCGAGATATTTGAGGAGCCAGAGGACTAGTTAAGTGAGAGTTTTCCCTTCCACGCACAAAAGGGGCTGAGATGAAAAAGAAAGGCTTAATTCAAGTTTATACCGGGGCCGGCAAAGGAAAGTCCACTGCCGCCATCGGTCAGGCTGCCCGCGCCGCCGGGCACGGTTTCAAAGTCGGCTTCCTCTCTTTCTTTAAAGACCCCGAGGCATTCGGTTACGGTGAATATAAATCCCTGAAAAAGCTGGGGGTAAAGACTTTCCTTTTCGCCAAGAAACACCCTCACTTCTACAAGGAACTAAATCCTGACGATGTCTGCCGGGAATGCTCCAGGGGACTGGAATTCATTAGGGAGCTTTTTCAGGACCCATCCTGGGATATGCTGGTTCTGGATGAGATAAACATTGCAGTGCGCGACGGCTTTCTCAAAGAAGATGATGTCATTTCTCTTCTGGAGGCAAAGCCAGCACAGTTAGAGCTTGTTCTGACGGGTCGGGGCGTCACGGATAGGATCATAGAAAAAGCAGATCTGGTCAGCGAGGTGAAGGAAGTGAAGCATCCTTATAGTGAAGGAATAAAAAGCCGGGAAGGCATTGAATATTAGAGGCTGTTCAAAAATGTAGTGCGAGGCTTTAGCCTCTCGCTGCACGACCCTGAAGGGTCGCACTACAAAAATTTGGAGGTGAGGAGCTTCAAAAATGCCCGCAAATGGACGGAGAATCAAAACCAAACAGCCTCACATATGTTAAAGAAGATGGCACATACTGTATCTGAAGCCTTCAGCCAACCCGTTATCCCTTTTGCCATTCGCTGGCAAAGCAGGGTTTATTCATTACTGGGGCTTGCCGCATTGCTGATAGTGGTAGTCGTGTTTGCCACTACCTTAGGAAGCGTTCATATACCGTTCACCACTACTTTCCAAGTCCTCCTCTCTCAACTGCCCTTTGTTCATATTACCCCTTCTTCTCCCGATGTTTTGGGGACGCCGTTGAGCCTGGAAATTCTGGAAACGATAATCATTGATATCCGGCTGCCGCGCATCCTTCTAGCCGGTCTAGTAGGAGCGGCCCTGGCAGTAGCTGGAGCCGCGTATCAGGGGCTGTTCCGTAATCCTCTGGCCGACCCCTATCTTCTGGGTGTGTCCTCAGGAGCAGGACTGGGGGCGACCATCGCCATGCTTACTCCTTTCACCCTATCTTGGATGGCTTTTGGAGCCGTGCCATTATTCGCCTTCATCGGTGCTATAGGCGCCGTGGCTGTGGTCTATTCGCTGGCTCGTGTCGGCAAAACCCTGCCTGCCACCACGCTTATCCTGGCTGGAGTAGCTCTAAGTGCTCTTCTGTCCTCAGCTACCTCCTATCTCATGACCATTGCCGGCAAAGAACTACATGGGATCGTATTCTGGCTGCTAGGTGGACTTTACCTGACTAAATGGTCTGAGGTGTGGACGGTCCTCCCCTGTGTATTAGCGGGTCTTGTCGTCATCTGGATTCATGCCCGACCGCTCAATGTCATGCAGCTTGATGAAGAGCAAGCCCAACAACTGGGCATCAATGTGGAAAGAGTCAAGCTCATACTGCTGGGGGCTGCCACCCTTATTACGTCCTCAGCGATTTGCTTCACCGGCCTTATCGGTTTCGTCGGAATACTGATCCCTCATGCAGTGAGGCTTATCTGGGGGCCAGACTATCGGTTTTTGCTCCCTCTATCCACGTTGGTGGGTGCCATCTTCCTCATCCTGGCCGATACTTTAGCCCGTACCATAATGCCTCCTACGGAGATTCCGGTAGGAATAGTTTCTGCATTCTGTGGGGCACCTTTCTTCTACTCAATAGATAAAGGA
>Ga0153915_10002192_pt1 | contig 17911 bp, 16 predicted proteins | sample Opewatmetagenome_2_FD_107003 | JGI IMG/M metagenome (GOLD analysis project Ga0153915, IMG submission 107003) | Freshwater wetland microbial communities from Ohio, USA - Open water 3 Core 3 Depth 3 metaG | ecosystem: Environmental > Aquatic > Freshwater > Wetlands | place: USA: Ohio, Lake Erie...
CTCCTGGAACCCTGAGCCCGGAACCCGAAACATCGTGAAATGACCGGCCTCGTCTACGACGATCGCTTCCTGCTCCACCGGGCGCCCTACGAGCATCCGGAAAACCCGGCCAGGCTCTCGGCGATTCGCGACCACCTCGCCGCGGAGGGCCTCCTGCCGCGCTGTGAGCACGTCGAGGCGCGGGAGGCCACGCCAGGGGAGATCCTCGCCGTTCACACGACCAGCCTCCTCCGGCTGGTCGAGGAAACCTCGCGCCGGGACTTCATGCAGCTCGATCCGGACACGTACGCCTCGCGCGGCTCGGCCGCGGCCGCCTTTCTCGCCGCGGGCGGTCTGGTGGACCTGACGACGCGCGTCGTCGAAGGGCACCTGGAGAACGGAATCGCTCTCCTGCGCCCCCCCGGTCACCACGCGGAGAGGGACCTGGCCATGGGGTTCTGCCTCTTAAACAACGTCGCGATCGCGGCGCGCGCTGCGCAGGCGGCGGGGGCGGCGCGGGTCCTGATCGTGGACTGGGACGTGCATCACGGCAACGGAACCCAGCACTCGTTCTGGGACGACCCGGACGTGCTCTATTTCTCCACGCACCAGTTCCCCTTCTACCCGGGGACGGGCGCGGCGGACGAGCTGGGGGGCCCGCACGCCCGCGGCCGGACAGTCAACGTCCCCTGGCCGCCGGGCATGGGAGACGCCGAGTACGTCGCCGCATTCGACCGCGTGCTCCTGCCGATTGCGCGCGCTTTCCGGCCGGAGATCGTTCTCGTGTCCGCCGGATTCGACGCCGCCGACGGAGACCTCCTCGGCGAGATGCGCGTCACTCCGGACGGTTTCGCGGCGATGACGGATCGGCTGCGCGCGCTCGCCGGAGGCAGGGTCGTCCTCGCTCTGGAGGGGGGCTACAACCTCGGCGCGATCTCCAGGTCGGCGGCCAGCTGCACGCGCGTTCTGCTCGGCGAAAAGCCTCCCCGGGAGGACTTCGGGAAGCCGAACCATTCGGGCTCGCGAGCGCTCGAGGCCGTGATCCAGGCGCAGCTGCCCCACTGGCCCGCCTTCCCGGATTCATGAAGGGTTCATCCGATCGCCGGCAGAATCGAGCGCGAATGAAATCCCGGGTGCTCGCCGGCAGGCGCGGCTGGCTTCTTCTGCGGACGGCGACGCTGCGAGCGGCCGCCGCCTTCCTGATGCTCCTCCCGTCTTACGCGCTGCTGGCGTACGTGCTGCTTCCGGCTTCCTGGCACCGCTTCCAGAGCAGGTCGCCCCGCGACGGGACCCTCACGTACACCGCCGAGGCCATTCCCGCCGATCCTCTGAACGTCGCGCTCGTCGGGAGCCGCGGCCAGGTCGTCGAAGCCATGCGCGCGGCCGGCTGGCTCCCGGCGGACCGGATCACGCTCACTTCGGGTTGGCGGGACGCCCGCAGCATCCTCTTCAACCGGCCGTATCCGACCGCCCCGGTGAGCACTCACTACCTCGGCATGCGGCCCCAGGACCTCGCCTTCGAGCGGCAGGTGGGGAGGAGCCCGCGCCGCCGGCACCACGTCCGCTTCTGGTGTCTCGGCGAGCCGGCGGACCCCCGGAAGACCGTCTGGATAGGCGCCGCGAGCTTCGACACGGGGGTGGGAGTCAGCCGGTTCACGGGTGAGGTGATGCACCACATCGACCCCGCTGTGGACCTGGAGAGAGACCGTCTTCTGTCCGACCTGGAAGCCGCAGGCGCCGCCGAGAGCGTTCCCCGGGTCGTGAGTTTCCGGCCCGGGGGCAACGGACGAAACGGAGGCGGTGACCGCTACTTCACCGACGGCGGCCTGGGGATCGTGGTTCTGGGGGCTCGGGAGGGCCCGGGGCCCGACTGAAGCGTCAGAGCCCGTCCTTGAGAAGACCCGTTTACTCTTGCCCGGCCCCGGACTCCGCGAGGAGATCCGACAGGTCGTAGGACCCGCTCGCGAACTGAAGCGTCAGCGCGCCCTTCTGGAAGATCGTTTTTTCCAGGGAGAGGTCCATCCCGGGTGGCATCCAGTCGTTCAGATTGACGACGATGATGCGGTCCTGCGGGTAGTACGTCAGGAGGCCCTTCGGCGCCTTCTGGACGAGATAGGTCAGGATCTGGTCGGGGATCGGGATGAACGAGAGCGCCTGGACCTTCTCGAGAACGAACGCGAGGAAGCCATCCTTCAAACGAAGCTGTGAGAGCGTGGCCTTGGCCGAGAGCGGGACGCCGAAACGGTGCACGACGAGCGTGGCGGCAAGCTCCCCCGGCGAAACTTCCATCCTCAGGTCTTGCAAGTCCGGAATCTTCTCGACGAGCTGTCCGACGAACGCGTTCAAGGTCCGCTCGTCGAAGGTCAGCGACAACCCGCTCCAGCGGACCCTGTAACCCTCCTCCGGCTCGGGGACGGCCGTGGGAACTGTCTCAACAGCAGCTGCTTGAGGGTGCACGATTGATTCTAACACTGACCGGGACTCGGGACTCGGGACTCGGGACTCACAACTCACAACTCACAACTCACCCTCACAACTCACAACTCACAACTAGAAGACGTAGCCCAGCGCGAAGCCGGCCTGAGCGCTCATCATCAGGAGATACATGTGTGTCCAGGCAGGATGGTTCTCGGTGCGGGCCAGTTCCTCGGGGTTCGCGAGCAGGAGGCGCGCCGCGTAGACGCCCCACGCGGCCAGGACGAGGCCGAGCACGGTGAGGAAGGCGCGGTTGCCGGTCAAGAGCCGCGCGGAGGAATGCCCCGGATCGGGAAGCCAGGCGAAGAGGGGGATCAGGAGCCAGGGGAAGACGAAGAAGGGCGCGATGACTTTGGCGGCGCGATCCACTCCGAAACGGATCGGTAGCGTCACGCAGCCGTGCGACCTGTCCCCCTCCATGTCGGAGAAGTCCTTGGTCGAGGTCGTGCCGAGGAGGAACAGGGCGAAGATGCCGCCGATGGCCCAGGCCTCCCAGACGGCGACGGAGGCCACGAACGACCACCCGGCGACCTTCAAGAGTCCCCCGCGTGTGACCGCGATCGTCACGTTCGCGGCGAGCCAGTGGCGTTTGGTTCGGCCGAAGGCGGGAAAGGAATAGACGAAGGTCGCCAGCGCCCCGATGCAGTAGATGAAGAAAGCGGCATGGAGAATCGCCGGCGCGCGGAGCCGCTGCGCAAACGAGACGTACGGATAGGGCACCACGAGCCAGGTCGGCGCGATCGCGAGCGCGTACAGGGCCGCCGCGACCTTCCAGGCCCGGCGGATCGAAATCTCTCCGGTGACCAGAGGGCGGCCGGGCTTGTTCTCGCGGTCGATTTCGAGATCCGCGATCTGATTGACGACGTTCGAGGCCGCGTTCATGGCCGAGGCGCAGAGCGAGCCGACCGCGATCGTGACCACGACGGCCCACGTAACGCTCCGGGAAGGGTCGGGATTGTGCGCGGATCCGAAGGCGCAGACCGCGCCCGAGACGATGCCGAGAAGCGGCGGAAAGAGCGTGAAGGGGCGCGCGAGGCGGACGTAGCGCTTCATGCGCCAGCGACCGGGAGAAAGAGGACGCGGGCCTCGAGCGAGAGAGCGATCTCGAGGGCGGCGAGCGCCCCGACCAGGGTGTTGAAGGCGTTGGCGAACTCGTGGTCGAGCCGGACGCCCAAACCGCTTCCGAGGTCGTAGGCGAGGCTCTCGGCGAGGGCGCCCGCCACGCCCGCTGCGGCGACCAGGACGATCGCGGAGGCGGGCACGACGCCCGCGAGGAACCCCGCCGCTCCCACGAGCGCGGCCCCGGCCGCCCCGGCCGCGACCCCGGGCGCCGAGACGGCGCCGGCATCGCCCGGGCGGAGGCGCGAGAGCCGCAGCAGCGAGATGGGGCGCCGCCCATAGAGGGCCCCGATCTCCGTGCCGAGCGTGTCCGCGAGGGCCGCGGCGAGAGCGGCGACGAAGGCGAGCGGCCTCACGCCCAGAACGAGCAGCGCCGCGGGCACGCCGACGTTGGCCAGAACGTGCGCGGCGCCCCGGCGACCCTTCTCCGCCTGCGCCACGCCGTCACGGAGCTTGCGGCGATATCCCCACTTCGTCGCCAGCGTCCCGATGAGGAAGAAGGTCCAGAGCACGGCGTAAGCTCCCCACCCGCCCGCGACGACGATGACGAAGCCCGCAAGGGCCCCCGCGACCGCGCCGGAAGCCGAAACGAGACCGACCCGCCAGGCCGCGAAGGCCACGCCCGCGTTCAAGCCCGCGGCCCCGAGAATCGCCGCCGCGGCGAGTCCGGGCCAGCCCGACGCATGGTCTCCCCACTGGAAGCCGAGCTGGAAGACGGCGAGAGCCGTCGGCAGAGCAGCCACCAGGTTGTCGTCGAGACCCGAACGGACCGACTCCAGAAAAGCGTAGACGGCCGCGCCCGCGACCAGGATCGCCACCGCGGCCGGGACGAGCGGTCGGGCCGTTACGAATCGGAACACCAGAACGGCTCCGAGCCCGGCGACGGCCCAGTTGGCAAGAGTCCCCGCCCAGGTCTTGGCGGGATTCCACGGCAGGCGCGGCCCTCCGAGAACGCGGCCGGCTATGGCGGCCACCGGGTCGCCGAAGGCCATCATGGACCAGACCGCCGCGGCCACCGGCAGGTACCTGTCGCGAAAGAGCACGATCAGGAGGAGCACCATCGCGGCATACGCCACGATGCCGGTGTCGCGCGTCCTGCCGGCGTCCCGGTAGATGCCGCGCCCGACGAGCGGCATGACGAACAGGTTGAAGAGGAGCGCCGCCAGAGCAACCGCGGCCGCCGCTTTCCAATCGAGCCAGCGAAGAGTCAGGGCGAGGAGTCCCATGCCGGCGTGCACTGCCTTGCGCTTCCATTCGGAGGCGGAAATCGTGGACAGGGCTACTCCTCCCCGTCGTCCCGAGTCCGGAGACTCCGGCGCGCGTGCGATCTCGGAAGGACAGCCGCGCGGGCGCGGCTCATGCCTCGGGGCGCGCCCGGCGCGCGAGATACTCGATGAGCGCGTCGCGGTAATGTCGGACAGGGCGGCCCGTGACCCTCTCGTATCTCGAGGTATCCAGCACCGAGTAGGCGGGCCGCCTGGCCGGCCGGCCGAGCGCGGAGGAGTCCGTGGGCTCGACCTCGATGTCCGAGCGCTCCGAGAGGGCCAGGATCTCGAGCGCGAAATCGAACCAGGTGATCTCCCCCCGGTTGGCAAAGTGGTAGATCCCGACCGCGCCCGCTTCTATCAGCGCCAGGACCGCCTCGGAGAGATCGGACGTCGCCGTCGGCCGCCCGGTCTGGTCATTGACGACCGTAAGCCGCCGCTTGCCGCTCTCGGCCTGCTTCAGGATCGCCTCGATGAAGTTCCACCCTCCCGGCCCGAAGAGCCAGGAGCTTCTGACGACGAGCCCCGAGGGCACGCGGAGAGCCTCCTCTTCCCCCCGCCGCTTGGAGCGGCCGTAGGCCGAGATCGGGTTGGGCGTGTCCTCCTCCGAGTAGGGCGCGTGCTTGGACCCGTCGAAGACGAAGTCGGTGGAGATCTGGACGAGCTCGGCCGAGCGCTTCAGACATTGGTCCGCCAGGATGCCCACCCCGCGTGCGTTCACATCCTCGGCGCGGGGATCGACCTCACAGTCGTCCACGCGCGTAAAGGCGGCGCAATTGACGACGACGTGCGGCTGGATCTCCCGGAAAGCGCGGGAGACCTCCGCCTCCCGGGTGATGTCGAGATCCGGCCTGGACCGCGCGAAGACGTCGTGCCCCGCCGTCGCGAGCACCGGCGTCAGATCCGAGCCGAGCATGCCGCCCGCTCCGGTAACGAGGATGCGCCGGCGCGGCCGGGGCACGGGACGGGGGGCGGCCAGGATCTCCGGGGAAGGCTCCTCTGTGGCGACCGCGGCGTCATTCATGAGGAACCCTGAGCCGGAAGACGGGAGACGGAAGACGGAAGGTGAATCGGATCGCGCTTCCTCGTCTCACGTCTACCGCCTGCCGTCTCACGGCTCCGTTTATCCCGGTGGTTTGGCGGTGGAGGAGGAGGTGGCGAGGCGATCGTCATACTGCGACCGGTAGAAGGCGCGGTAGGACGCGTCCTTCTCCTTGATCGGCCGCCACCACTCCTCGTGCGAGCGGTACCAGGCGACCGTCTCGGACAGCCCGCGCCCGAAGGGGGTCGAGGGGCGGAAACCGAGGGCGACGAGCTTTCGGGTGTCGAGCGAGTAACGCCGGTCGTGCCCCGGCCGGTCGTCCACGAAGCGGATCAGGCTCTCGGGCCGGGAGAGCTCGGCGAGCACGCGCCGCGTGATCTCGATGTTCTCGGTCTCGTTGCCGCCGCCGATGTTGTACGTCTCCCCCGGCACGCCCGCCTCGAGGAGAAAATCGATGGCGGCGGCGTGGTCGCGCACGTAGAGCCAGTCCCGCACGTTGCGCCCGTCGCCGTAGAGCGGAAGCGGCTCACCGTCGATCGCGTTGGTGACGAAGAGCGGAATGAGCTTCTCGGGGTACTGGTACGGGCCGTAGTTGTTCGAGGCTCGCGTGATGACGACCGGCATCTCGTAGGACGCCCAGTAGGAATAGGCCAGCCGGTCTCCGCCGGCCTTCGAAGCGGCGTAGGGGTTGCGCGGATTGAGGGGCGCGGCCTCGGCAAACGAGCCCTCCGCGATCGAGCCGTAGACTTCGTCCGTCGAAATCTGGATGAACTTGCGCACGCCCCGCCGCTTCGCCTCCTCGAGGAGCACGAACACGCCGCGCACGTCCGTCTCGATGAACGACGCGTCCCCCAGGAGCGATCGGTCCACGTGGGTCTCGGCGGCGAAGTTGACGACGTCCGTGCACCCCTCCATGGCCTCCCGGACCGCCTCGGGGTTCACGATGTCCCCCCGCAGGAATCGGTAGTTCGGGCGGCCTTCCACGTCCGCCAGGTTCGCGGGATTGGCCGCATAGGTCATCTTGTCCAGGTTCACGATGGAAACGCCGTCCCCGCGCGTCTCGAAGAGATGGCGGATGAAATTCGAGCCGATGAAGCCGCAGCCGCCGGTCACCAGCACTTTCATCGAACGCCTCTGCGGAGGGCGAGAACACCTCCCGCCCGAGTCCCGAGTCCCGAGTCCCGAGTCCCGCCCCGTCTCATACGAGGCCGATCTCCGAATTGTCCCCGATCAGGAAACGATGGACCCGGGGCCTCTCGACACCGGGATGGATGCGGACGTTCGTTCCGATCAGCGAGTCCGCGATGCGCACGGGGATGCGCTCCAGCCGCGACCCCTGCAACACGATCGAGTTCTCGATCTCGCACCTTTCGACGAAGCAGCCCGCGCCGATCGACGTGTACGGGCCGACGAAGGCGTCGCGGATCTCGGCGCCCTCCCCGATGATGGCGGGACCGCGGATCGTCGAGTGAACGAGTCGCGCCCCGGGCTCGACGACGACCTTCCCCTCGACTCGGCAGCCCGAGTCGACGTTCTCCAGGCCGCGGGCCGTGAACGTGTCGAGGATGATGCGGTTGGCCTCGAGCATGTCCTCGATCTTCCCGGTGTCCTTCCACCAGCCGGAGACGATGTGCGGGTGGACGCTCTTGCCGTGATCCACGAGCCACTGGATCGCGTCTGTGATTTCCAGCTCCTGCCGCGCGCTCGGCTTGATCGCCCGGACGGCCTCGAAGATCGTGTCGTCGAACATATAGACGCCCACGAGGGCAAGGTTCGATTTGGGCTCCCGCGGCTTCTCGGTCAGGCGGATCACGGTTCCGTTGGCGAGCTCGGCAACGCCGAACTGCTCGGGGTTGGGGACGCGCGCGAGCAGGATCTGGGAGTTGCAGCCGATCGAACGGTAGTCGTCCACGAGCGCGGTGATCCCGTCGGCGATCAGGTTGTCCCCCAGATACATGACGAACGGCTCACCTCGCAGGAACTTCTCCGAAATCAGGACGGCGTGCGCGAGGCCACGGGGCGCGTCCTGCTCGATGTACGTGATCCGGGCCCCGAAGCGGGAGCCGTCCCCCAGGGCGTTCTGGATCTCCTCTCGCGTATCTCCGACCACGACGCCGATGTCCCGGATCCCGGCGGCCACGATCGCTTCGACGCCGTAGAAGAGCACCGGCTTGTTGGCGACGGGGACGAGCTGCTTGGCGCGCGTGTAGGTCAGAGGGCGCAGGCGCGTCCCCTTGCCGCCCGACAGGATCAGTCCCTTCATCTGAAGCGAATCATACCCAAGAGCCGTGTTCCGAATGAGGTTTCGTCCCGGCTCGTCAGAGCTCACTGGCCGAAGATGCGATCGAGCGACCCGTTCACGTCGAGAAGCGTCCCGATGTCCTTCAAGTTCACGACGAAGCGGTAGTCGCGCCTGTTGTTCGGGGGGATTCGAAGCTCGCGGACCTCGAGGAAGAGCGTGTAGCACGATCCCTTGTAGGCGAGGAGCGTGCGGTCCTCGAGGAGCTTGGCGTTGCGCGCGTCGTAGTTCAACTGGGTGTCGATCCGGATCGCTTTGGACACGTCGACGCCGGCGGCAACGCGCATCTGGTCCGTGTCGGGCGAGAGGGAACCGGGCGGCAGCGGCGTCGTCAGGACGGGCCGGCTCGCGAACCAGGTGGCGTTGACGAAGTTCCCCTTCCACGAGATCGCCGCCGTGGCGGAAGCGGCGGTCACCTGTGAGGCGTGGATGTCGTAGTCCAACCGGCCGTCGAAATGCAGGATGCTCCCCGGCGCCAGGCGCAGGAGCGCCTGCACCGGGCCGTCCTTCGTCGTCGCCGGGAAAGAGGACGTCTCGGAGGTCGTGAGAACCTGCGGGAGCCGGAAAGAGTGGGTCTGCGCGATCTCGAGCGAAGCGATCTCCTCTGCGGAGCCCTTCTTCGGGTCCGCCGGGCGCGCCAGAAGGCGGTTCACGATGGCGTAGCGGATGTCGTGGCGGCCCAGGGCCAGATCGATCTCGTCGAAGGTGGGAATCTCCTGCGGATCGGTGACTTCCGAGACGTAGTTGTAGTCCACCCGGGGCTCGATGACGTGCTTGAACTTGCCGAACCGGCCGATCTCGGCGTCGTAGATCCGCGAGAAGGAAGGGCCGACGAGCGAAATCCCCGCTTCGCCGTAATTGCGAGCGAAGGAGGAGCCGACGAAATGCGTCTGCTGGTCGTCGGTCGAGTCCGTGTAGCCGGTCCAGCGTCCGCCGGCCTTCACGGTGACGGAGAGCCAGGGAATGCGCTTCCAGGGGAATGACACCGTCGGGTGGACGTCGGCCCGCCCGTACGTCCCGCGCGGGAGATTCGCTCCTCGGTTGATGTAGAGGTACGAGAGGGAGGATTCCAGCGCAAGGTAGAAGGGGCTCGCCCCGATCTGCGATGTCCGGCGGAAGAACTCGAGAGACGGGAGGCGCTCCTGGAAGACGGTCGTTCCGAAGAACGACTCGACCCGCTCCGCGCGAATGTTGACCGAGTTGTCTCCGAAGTTCTTCGTCAGGAAGCCGCGCGAGACGATCTGCCGCGCCGAGGCGAGCGCGAAGGATCGCTCGAGGTCCTGGAGGTACAGGTCGTCGGAGTAGTCCCGGACCGCGAGGACCCCCCGAAAGCCGTACGGGAGGTCATCGGAGACGTGGTCGAGACGCACTTTCCAGCGGTTCTTCGTGCGGCGCGTGAACGCTCCCTGCGAGCCGTCGGGGAGAAGGCACGGGCCGTCCCCCCCCGACGGCTCCTCCGAGGCCGGCACGCACACGGTCGCCGCCGTATCGTGGATCGCGTATCCCGAGAAGACCCCCGCCGACTCGGCCGAGGGCGTCCAGCGGAACTCTTCCCCGAGGCCGAAAGAACCGTTGGAGTAGAGGTCGAGATTCGACGTCAGGTCCGTCGGACGCCCGGTGACCCAGTAGTGGGTCAGGCCGAGGTACGCCCCGCGATGGGAGGTGTAGCCCAGCCCCGGCACGAGAAAGCCGGAGGCGCGGTCCTCCTTGGTCGGCCAGACGAGATAGGGAGTGTAGAGGAGAGGCGTCGATCCCACGCGGAACGACACGTTCTTCATGTGGGCGTAATCGTCGAGCGTCACCGTCGCCTCGGAGAGGGAAAAGGACCACGCGGGCTTCGGCACCTCGCACGCCGTGAAGATCCCGTTGTGGACGCGATAAGTCGCCTCCGCGATCTTCTCGATCCACTCGGCGATGATGTGGTAGGTCGGCGCCAGGTCGGCGGTCGCGTCCTCGAGCCGGCCGGTCTTCGTATCCAGGTGAAACGTCGCCCGGCTGCCCGCCATGCGCGAGGGACCCTGGTCGATGATGACGTTGCCTTCGAGGGTCGCCGTCTTCGTCGGGAAGTCGTAGCGCCCCTTGTCGGCGCGGATCTTGACGTCCTGATACTCGATCTCGACGTCCTCGGAGCCCTCCCAGGACACGTCCTTCTCGTAGCGCACAGGCTGCCGCGTGTAGAGCTTGACCTCCCCCCCCTTCTCCGGCACGCGGAACTTGATCTGGAAGCTGGCCTTCGTCTTGAAGCGGGACTCGAACGGGTCAACGTCCTGCGCCGGAACCGCGGAGGCGAGGACGAGGAGAATGGCGAGACCGAGGACCGAGGATCGGGGACTGAGGACGGAACGTGCTTCTCGCGTGAGGGTTGCTTTCCGGACGAACGCCCATGGAGTCCTCAGTCCATAGTCCTCAGTCCTCAGTCGGAGAACTTTCACGCATTCATTGGCCGCAGATCGGTGGAGACCCGGAACCCGGCTTCGGTCTTGGCCCGAACCTCCTCCACCGTCACGTCCGGAGCGATCTCCACGAGCACGAGTTCCCGGCCGGTCCGGTCCACGTCGAAGACACAGAGATCGGTGATGATCCGGTGGACGCAGCGCACGCCGGTCAGAGGGAGCGTGCAGGCCCTGAGGATCTTCGGCTCGCCCGACTTCGACGTGTGCTCCATCGTCACGACCAGCCGCCGGGCGCCGGCCACCAGGTCCATCGCGCCTCCCATCCCCTTGACCATCTTTCCCGGGATCATGTAGTTGGCGATCGAGCCCTCCTGGTCCACCTGCATGGCCCCCAGGATGGACAGGTCGATGTGACCGCCGCGGATCATCGCGAAGGAGTCCGCCGAGGAGAAATACGAAGCTCCCGGCAGGATCGTCACGGTCTCCTTTCCGGCGTTGATCAGGTCGGCGTCGAGTTGCTCCTCCGCGGGATACGGGCCCACGCCCAGTATCCCGTTCTCCGACTGCAGGATGACCTCGATCCCGGACGGGATGGCGTTGGCGCAGAGGGTCGGCATCCCGATGCCGAGGTTCACGAAATCGCCGTCTTTCATCTCCTGCACGGCCCGGCGGATGATCCCTTCGCGGTTCAGAGCCATCGTCGCTTTCGCCTCCTGCCTACCGCCTGCCGCCTGCCGCCTGGACCGTGCGGCGCTCGATGCGCTTCTCCCTGGGCGCGACGACCAGGCGGTTGACGAAGACGCCGGGAGTGTGAATGCACTCCGGGTCGAGGGACCCGGCCTCGACGAGTTCCTCGACCTCCGCGATCGCCACGCGCCCCGCCGTGACCGCCATCGGATTGAAATTTCGGGCGGCCTTCCGGTACACCAGGTTTCCCATCCGGTCCCCCTTCCAGGCGGCGACGAGCGAGAAGTCTCCCACGACGCTCTTCTCCAGCAGATACTCCCGGCCCTCGAAGACCCGCGTCTCCTTCCCTTCCGCCACGAGGGTGCCCACGCCCGCCGGCGTGTAGAAAGCCGGGATCCCGGCTCCTCCCGCCCGCATCCGTTCCGCGAGGGTCCCCTGGGGAACGAGCTCGACCTCGAGCTCTCCGCTCAAGAACTGCCTTTCGAATTCGGCGTTCTCGCCAACGTAGGAAGACACCATCTTCCGTATTTGACGGGACTTGAGCAGCAGACCGAGTCCCCAGTCGTCCACTCCGCAGTTGTTCGAGACGGCCGTCAGGTTCTTGACCCCGCGCCGGACGAGCGCCGCGATCAGATTCTCGGGGATGCCGCAGAGGCCGAAGCCGCCGACGACGAGCGTGGCGCCCTCGAAGACGTCCCTCACGGCCTCGTCGGCGGAAGCGACCACTTTGTTGATCATCGGAAGCGATGATAACCGAGAGGAAGCTGTCAGCTGTCAGCTCTCAGCGCGACGCGCGACGATCACGAACTCGGCGGCCGCGAGGTCCGGAGAGGCCCCGGGCAGCGAGAAGAGAAGCTCGAGTTTGCGGGTGCCTTCGGGAGAAGGAGGGAAGGTGACGGTCTCGACGCTCTCGACACGGTATCCGCTGGCCTCGAAGAGGTCGTGGACCGTGCGCCGCGTGAAGAAGCGCACGTGAGTCCCGGACAGGATCGAGTAGGGGACGTAGTCGAAGCGCCCTTCGAGGAGGTCCGCGACAATGGACCAGTGGCCCAGGTTGGGCACCGAGGCGACCACGACGCCCCGGTCCGAGAGCCAGGGACGCACGCGCGCCAGAGCGGCGGAAGGGTCCACGAGGTGCTCGAGCACGTCGCCGAAGAGAACGGCGTCGAACTCGCCCGTGAATTCCTCCCGGACCTCTTCGAGTGCGACCGCCAGCACGCGGTCGCAGCGCCGGACGGCCTCGGCTGCGGCTGCGGCGTTCGGCTCGATGCCGACGACGCGCAGGACGCCGGCCTTCCGAAGCGCCTGCGCGGTCTCCCCGCGGGAGCACCCGACGTCGAGAGCGGTAGAGGCTCCCGCCGGCACCTTGGAGACCAGATCCACCCTCGCCTGGCCGTCCATCTCTCCGTACCGGTGGAGATAGGCGGCGGGCTCGATCAAAACCGGCTCGCCCATCAGGCCGACCCGTTCCGGGGCCTCGTCGAGAGGGAGCTCGCCCGGCAGCTTCGAGAGGACTCTCCGGCGGACGGCGAAGACTCCGGACCGGGGGGACGTGGCAGGGCGCGGCGGCGCGGCGGAAGCCGCCATGAAGCGCACCGCCTCCTCGAGAAGGGCCGGCGTATGGTAGGCGAAAGGAGGCGCCAGGCGGGCCTCCTCCGACCAGGGCTCGTTGGAGACGGGCAGAACGAGGCCCCCTGATCCGGTCTCGAGCGCGCCGACGAGTCTCCCGGCAGCCTCGGGAAGGAGATAGGCCTCCGGGTCCGCCTGGACGAGAACGAGGGGCGCCTCTCCGCGCGCGTCGGAGACGGTCGGCCGGCGTCCCCGGACATCCGTCTTCTGCAGGACGGGCAACCGGCGCGCGTAGCGGTCCACCAGCCTCGCCGCCCACGGCGCCTCCGCCGCGAATCGAGGCACGCCGCCCAGAACCAGGTCGAAAGTCAACGGCGGGCCGGGAAACGGAAAACGGAAAACGGAGGGACTCCGGTCAAGCTCTCTTCGTCGTTTCCCGTTTCACGTTTCCCGTTTTCCGGCTTCAGGCGGCCTCGACGAGCATCGCGGTGGCCTCGCCGCCGCCGATGCAGATGGCGGCCACTCCGCGCTTTTTCCCTTCCTTGCGGAGAGCATGAACGAGGGTCGCCAGGATGCGGGCGCCGGAGGCCCCGATCGGATGGCCGAGCGCGACCGCACCGCCGCGGATGTTGACCCTGGCCGGATCGAGGCCCAGCTCGCGGATCGCCGCCATGGCGACCGCGGCGAAAGCCTCGTTGATCTCGAAGAGGTCGATGTCGGAGACGGAATGCCCCGTTTTCTTCAGGAGCTTCTGGATCGCGCCGATGGGCGCTGTCGTGAACCACTCGGGGGCCTGCGCGACGCCGGCGTAGGCAACGATCCGGGCGATCGGCGTGAGCTTCATCGCCCGGGCTTTCTCCTCGGAAGCGACGACCAGCGCCGCCGCGCCGTCGTTGATCTTGGAGGCGTTGGCCGCGGTCACGGTGCCGTCCTTCTGGAAGGCGGGTTTCAGGCCCGCGATCTTCTCGAGCGGCGCCGCGAACGGCTCCTCGTCCGCGTCGATCCTGACCGGGTCCCCCTTCTTCTGCGGCACCTCGACCGGAACGATCTCGGCCGAAAAGAGACAGGTCTTCGAAGCGTTCTGCGCCCGCTTGTAAGACTCCAGGGCAAAAGCGTCCTGCTCCTCGCGCGTGAAGTGGTATTTCGCGGCGCACATCTCGGCGCAGTTGCCCATGTGGATGTCCTTGTAGGGGTCCCACAGGCCGTCCTTGATCATCGAGTCCACCAGGGCCGCGTTGCCCATCCGGTAGCCGCTGCGGGCCCTCTCGAGCAGGTAGGGCGCGTTGGACATGGACTCCATCCCGCCGGCGACGGCGAGCTCATACTCGTCGGCCGCGATCGCGTTTGCGGCGTCCATGACGGCGCGCATCCCGGAGCCGCAGACCTTGTGGAGCGTGATGCACGGCACGCTGTTGGGGATTCCCGCGCCAAGCGCCGCCTGCCGCGCCGGGGCCTGGCCGATGCCAGCCTGGAGGACGTTTCCCATGATGACCTGCTCGATGTCCGAGGGCGCGACGGCGGCCCTTTCGAGCGCGCCGCGGATGGCGGCGGAGCCGAGCGCCGGCGCGGAAACGGAGGAGAGTTTTCCGAGGAACGACCCGACCGGCGTCCTCGTTGCGGAGAGAATGACTGTGTTTTTCATGACCCTCCGATTCTACCCCCGTCACCCGGTCCCCCCGTCTCCCCCTCTCCCCCTCTCCCACTCCCCCAGTCTTCCGCTCCCCATGCTCCCGCTTCCCCGGTTCCCGCCGAATATCGGCTACTCTTCCTCGAGGATGCGGATCCTGGCGATCGATTTCGGGGAGAAGAGGATCGGCCTCGCGACTTCGGACGCCACGGAAACGCTGGCGACCCCCCGCCGCACGCTCGTCCGGAAGGACGACGCCGGGGCCGCGGCGGCGATCCTTCGATTCTGCGAAGAAGAGGAGATCGGCCTCCTTCTCGTCGGCCTTCCCCGCTCGCCACAGGGCGTCGAGAGCCCCTTCGCGGCGCGGATCCGCTCCTTCGCGGCGAGGCTCGCGCGGGAGACGCGGATCCCCATCCGGTTCCACGAGGAGACCTTGACCTCGAACGAGGCTGCTCGGAGGCTGCCTCCGGGGGCGCCTCGCGAAGATCTGGACAGGACGGCGGCCGCCGTCCTCCTCGAGGACTACCTGCGCCATCAGTCGAGCCTGCCCGGCCTCCTCGGACCCGGCGAAAGAGGGTCCGTATGAGCGCCGGCAGACGAATCCTGCGGATTGCGGGCCTTCTGGCGATCCTCGCATTGGCGGCTGTCGCGTACCTGTCCTACCGCCTCGAACACCCTCCCCGCCCCGCCGTTCCTTCGCAGGTTACGGTCCTCTTCGCGCCGGGAACATCGACGGCGCAAATCTTCAAGAAGCTCGGGGAGGCGGGCGTCATCGCCGACGCGCGCCTTGCCGAGGTCTACTATCGCGTCTATCGGAGCGGGACAACCCTCCAGGCCGGTGAATACCGATTCGACCGCCCGACACCCATCGACGACATCATCAACCGGATGGGCCGCGGAGAAGTCGTCACGTATTCCGTGGTCGTCCCGGACGGGCTGACCGCCGACGAGACCTTCCAGCTCTTCTGGAGCCGCGGCATCGGCGGCCCCGAAGGATTCCGGCGCGCTCTCGCGGAGACGGAGCTCCTGCCGGGATTGACCAGCGGTGTCTCCGACCTCGAAGGCTTCCTCTTCCCCGAGACCTACCTGGTGACCCGCACGACGCCGGCGCGCGCCGTCGTGGACATGATGGTCGCGCAGTTTCGCAGGAACTTCACCCCGGAGATGCGCGAGAAGGCGCGCGCCCTCGGTCTGACGCTCGAGCAGGCGGTGACGCTGGCTTCGATCGTGGAGAAGGAGAGCGGACTGCCGCGCGAGGGGCCGGCGATCGCGTCGGTCTATCTGAACCGCTTGAAGAGAGGGATGCGGCTCCAGGCGGATCCCACCGTCATCTATGCCTTGAAGCGCGAGGGGAAATGGTCGGGAACCCTCCACCGTTCCGACTACGGCCACGATTCGCCTTACAACACATATCTCTACGCGGGCTTGCCGCCCGGGCCGATCTGCAATCCCGGTTCGAACGCCTTGAAGTCCGCGGTCTCCCCCGCGAAGACGGACTACCTCTACTTCGTCGCCGACGCCTCCGGGGGACACACCTTCACGCGGACCTTCGAGGAGCACCTCGCAGCCATCGCGGCGGCGCGCCGCCTGCGCGAGAGCGCCGCCCAGGACTAGAAGAATCGGGTGATCGGGGCATCGGTGATCTGGGAGACACCCAACTCCCGAGATCTACGACTACTTCTTGGCAGGCTCGTAGGAGATCGAGCGAATCTTGGGGAAGAGGGTCCGCAGGAAGTCCTCCATGACGTGGTCCTCGACCCAGGTGATCTCCGTCCCGTCGATATAGTAGGTGGGGGTCGAATTGACGCCAAGCCGGTAGCCTTCATCCATGTCCCGCCGGACGCGCGAGAAGCTGTCCTCCTTCAAGTAGCACGAGAGCAGATCGGCGGTCGAGACCCCTTCGGCCTCGGCTGTCGTGATCGCGAGCTCGTCGATGCCTGCTAGGTTCAGGCTTTCCTGGCGCGCGTAGACCTGCTCCTTGAAGCGGAAGAGGGCCGGCGGTCCGGCGAATTTGGCGAGGCAATCGCCGGCGGAAGCCGCCTTCATCGCCCAGACGTGCCCCATCCAGAGAGGGAAGAACTTGTAGTGGCGGCGCGCGTTGACGATGCCGGCGTTGGCCGCGAGCAGCCGGTCCATCTGCAGGCCCCGGAATTTGCAGTAGCCGCACTCCATGTCGGCATACTCGACGATGTTGACCGTCGCGTCGGCAGGACCGCTGGCGCGGTTGGCCGAGAGATCGATACGGCGGCGGCGCTCCGCCCGCGGATCCATCTTGAAGTCCCAGAGGGTTCCCTGGAGGAAGGTCTTTCCATCCGATGAGACGTAGCCCGGGATTCTCACCGGCCCGTACCCGGTTTCGAGCTGGACCGCGACTCCCTTGAGAGTCGCCGCGTCGCGCTCCGGCGTCAGGACGGCCCGGACGGGCATGCGGAACGCCTTGCCGAGCTTCTCGTTGATCCATCCCAGGTCCTGCGAGGTTCTCACCGGCTGGGGCGAGCCGTTGGGCAGCGTGTCCCCCAGGAAGACCCACTTGCCGTCGTCGGAGACGTACGCGACGCGGTCCACGTTCAGCTTCTCGTATTTTCCGGTGCGTTTGATCTTGAAGGATGAGAAGCCCGGCAGGGTCTCCGTGGAGCGGGCCACGGTGACCTTCGTCTCGGGGTTGTACGAGAGGAACCGCGAGGCGTAGACCTCGAGTTGTTTCTCGATCCCGGCGGCCGAGGCCTTGCTCGAGCCTTCCCGCGGAGAGGCTCCGGCCAGAGCGCACGTGAGCAGCAGGATCGCGACGATTCGTTTGGTCATTGTTTCCTTTCTCTCCCCGCCAGGGGCCGCCTGGCAGCTCATCCCCCCGGCGGCTGTCCGCGCTTGAGGATGTTCAAGGACTGGATCGCCCCCGGCTGATCCGGCTTGAGCGCCAGAGACCTCTCGAGCAGCAAGATAGCATCCTGGCGCTTGCCGAGGCACGTCTGGATGAGGGCGAGCGTGTTCAGGGTGGGCGGATCCGAGGTCTTCTCCGCGAAGGGGGCCACCGCCTCGAACGCGCCGGAGCAGTCTTTGCGCCGGAAACGGTAGAGCCCGAGGGTCCGCGCGAAGACTTCGTTCTGGGGCGACCAGGCCGCGGCTGCCTCGAGCAGCGGCACGATCTCGGCGGCGCTCCCGTGTTCCTCGTACCAGTTGACCCAGCCGAGCAGGGTCCCTTCGGGGTCCGCGTGCCCGGCGGCGAAGGACTTGAAGAGCCAGTCGCGCGCCCTGGCAAAATCCTTCTGCTGGCGGTACAGGATCGCCAGGTTGAACATCGGCGAGTGGTAGCCCGGGCGCAGAGAGAGCGCCTTCTCGAAGGCCTCGCGGGCGGCCTTCAGATCCCCGACGCTCTCTCTCTCGTAGAGGCCGAGGTTGTTCCAGGCCCCCTCCGTCATGCCCGGCCGGTCCCCGCCTGTCGGCGCGAGCGGCTTGGCC
>Ga0153915_10002193_pt1 | contig 17911 bp, 18 predicted proteins | sample Opewatmetagenome_2_FD_107003 | JGI IMG/M metagenome (GOLD analysis project Ga0153915, IMG submission 107003) | Freshwater wetland microbial communities from Ohio, USA - Open water 3 Core 3 Depth 3 metaG | ecosystem: Environmental > Aquatic > Freshwater > Wetlands | place: USA: Ohio, Lake Erie...
GAGACCCACCCGAGGGCGAGCACCGCCAGCGACATCATCAGGATGAAGACGGGGTTGCGGAGGGCGAGGCGTGTCAGCCACATGGTGTCGTCGCCTGCCCGGGCCCTAGGGGGGGGCGGTGAGCTTCGCGCCCGTGTACGGATCGACACCGAGCTGGGCCCGGACCTGGCTTCCGTCGGAGAGGACGTCCGCCCCCGCCGTGATGATCTGGTCCTCGCGCGAGAGCCCGGAAGTCACCTCCAGCCAGTTCCCTCCGTCCACGCCGGTCTTGATCTCCACGCGCTTCACCTTGTCTCCGCGGAGGAGGAAGACGTAGCTCCTGTCGTTCGAGATCTGGACGGCGCCGGCCGGGACCACCACCGCGTCCTTGTGGACGGCGGTGGTGATGTAGCCGCGGCCGTACATGCCGGTGCGGAGCTCGCCCGGGTTCCTGATGTGCACCTCGGCGTCCAGCGTCCGCGTCACCGGGTCGAACGCCGGCGAGATGCGGACCACCTTGCCCGAATAGCGCTTGCCCGGCATGGCGTCGAGCTCGACGGTGGTGTCCTGGCCGACCGCGAGGTTCGCCACGTCCTGCTCGTTCACGGGGAGGAAGACCCGGAGCACGTCGGTGTTCTGGACCGTCAGGATGGAGCCGGTCTGGGCGGTCGGGCCGACGAGCGCGCCCGGGTCGAGCCTTCGCACGGAGACCACCCCGTCGAGCGGCGAGGTGATCCTGGTCTCGCCGAGCCGCACGCCCAGGGCGGCGAGGTTCGCGGCGGCGCCCTGGAACTGGGCCTCGGCCGCCTGCAGCTCCTGCTGCGAGACCACGCCCGACGGTGCGAGCTTCTGGGCCCGCTCGCGGTTGGTCTTCGCGAGGTCGTAGGCGACCCGGGCGGCCTCGAGCTGGTCGGGCAGGTCGGAGGGGCGCACCAGGGCGAGGAGCTGGCCCTTCCTCACCCGGTCGCCGCGGTCCACCAGCACCGCGTCGAGGTAGCCGAGCGTCTTCGCGCCCACGTCGGCCTGGATGAGCGGGCGGAGGTCCACGGGAGCCCGGATCTCCACCGGGACGTCGCGCACCTGCACTGCGGCCGCGGTCACGGACGGCGGCGGCCGCGTCCGCGGGCCCTGCTTCTCGCCGCAGGCGACGGCCAGGGAGGCGAGTGCCAGCGCGGCGAGCAGCGGGCGGGGACGGGCGAGGGCGCGCGAAGGCACGGCCGTCATGTTTAAGGCGAAGCAGCCGAAAAGACAACGGCCTTGCGGTATCCCGCGCGCCGCCGCTCCACGGCCCGTCACCGACCGGGGGCGCTTCCAGCGGCTGCCGGCCCGGCGAGGGCCCGGACGAGCTTCGGGCGCACTCCCGACGCGGCGAGCAGGGCGTCGAGCGCCGCCTGCGCCCCGGCGCTCCGCGCCCGGACCTTCGTTCCGAGGATGAGCTCGTTCTTGAGCGAATGCTCCCATCCGGCGAGCTCGGTCACCGTGACCCGGTATCCGCTCGCCTCGAGGACGAGCGCCCGGATCACGTTGGTGAGATGGGAGCCGAACTCGCGGCGGTGCCACGGGTGGGCGTGCAGCGCGGCGAAGGGCGTGCCATCCCCGACGCGCTCGAGCTGCCGCGCCACCTCCGCCTGGCAGCAGGGGACGACGGCGACGTGGTCGGCGCCGTGGCGGATGGCGAGGAGCAGGGCGTCGTCGGTGGCGGTGTCGCAGGCGTGGAGCGCGGTGACGAGGTGGACGCGGGGCGGCAGCTCCGCCTCCGAGACCTCGGCGGCGAGGAAGCGCATGCGCGAGAAGCCGAGGCGGCCGGCCCGCTCCTCGGCGTCCCGCGCCAGCTCCGGGCGCGACTCGACGCCGACGAGCGTCCCCTTCGCCGCGGGACCGAGGAACAGCTCGTGGAGGATGAAGCCGAGGTAGCCCTTGCCGGCGCCGCAGTCCACGATCACCGGGTCGCCGAAGCGGGCCAGCACGTCCTCGACCGCCGGCGCGAGGAGCCGGACGAGGTGGTTCACCTGCTTGAGCTTGCGCAGGCTGTCGGCGTTCAGGTCGCCGTCGCGCGTGAGGAGGTGCAGCTCCTTGAGGAGGGCGGTGGACTCGCCGGGGATGAGCTCCCGGCGGACCGCCTCGCCTTTGACCTGGCGGCGCATGTCCCGCGCTACCGGCGGTGTACCTCGAGCTCCGGGTGCTTCTCGAGGAGCTCCTGGTAGGTGCCGGGGAAGTCGAGGACGGGCTCCCCTTTGCGCAAGAGCCAGATGCGCGTCGCCACCTCGGAGATGAGCTCCTGGTCGTGCGTGACGAAGAGGGCGGTCCCCTCGTACCGGTCGAGCCCCTCGGCGAGGGAGTTGATGGCCTCGAGGTCCAGGTGGTTCGTGGGCTCGTCGAGGACGAGGACGTTGTCCTTGAACATCATCAGCTTCGCGAGCAGCATCCGCACCGTCTCGCCGCCGGAGAGGGTGGCGGTGGGCTTCATGCGCTCCTCGCCGGAGAAGAGCATGCGCCCGAGCAGCCCCGAGATCTCCTCGTTCGAGAGCTTGTCCTCCATCTCGCGAAGCCAGCCGAAGGCGGTGGTGCCAGGCCGGACGACCCCGGCCTGGTCCTGCGGCAGATAGCCCACCTGGGCCTGGTGGCCCCACTTCACGCGGCCGGCGTCGGGCTCGAGCGCGCCCGCGATGAGCTTCACCAGCGTGGACTTGCCGACGCCGTTCTTGCCGATGATGGCCACCTTCTCGCCGCGCGTGACGAGCGCCGAGAAGGGACGCACCACCTGGATCTGGCCGAAGCGCTTCTCGATGTCGTGGATCTCGAGCGTCTGCTTGCCGCTCTGCTTCGCCAGCTCGAACTTGATGAACGGCGCCTGGATGTTGGAGCGCTTCAGGTCGTCGAGCCGGAGCTTGTGGATCTGCCGGATGCGGCTCTGCACCTGGGAGGCGCGGGTGCCGGCGTGGAAGCGGGCCACGAAGTCCTGGAGCGCGGCGATCTTCTTCTGCTTCTCGGCGTTCGACGACTCGATGCGCGAGCGCACCTCGCCCTTCTGCCGGACCATGTCGTCGAAGGTGCCCGTGTACGTGATGATGGTCTCGTAGTCGATGTCGGCGATGTGCGTGCAGATGGCGTTCAGGAAGTGCCGGTCGTGCGAGATGGTGACGAGCACGCCCTCGTACTCGCGCAGGAACTCCTCGAGCCAGCGGATGGAGTCGATGTCCAGGTTGTTCGTGGGCTCGTCGAGGAGCAGGCCCTGGGGCTTGCCGTACAGGGCCTGCGCCAGCAACACCCGCAGCTTGTAGCCGCCGGCGAGGGCCTTCATGGGCTCCTCGTGGAAGCGGGTCTCGATGCCGAGGCCGTCGAGCAGCTCCGCGGCGTCGGACTCGGCCGAGTAGCCGTCCTCCTCGCCGATGACCGCCTCCAGCTCCGCCAGCCGGTGGCCGTCCTCGTCGCTGATCCGGGGCTTGGCGAGGAGCGCCTCCTTCTCGCGGATGGCCTTCCACAGGACGGGGTTGCCCATCAGGACGACGTCGATGACCCGGTCGTTCTCGTTCTGGAACTGGTCCTGGCGCAGGACGCCGAGTCGCCTCGGGCGCTGCACGCTTCCCTGGTCCGGTTCCTCGTCGCCGGACAGGATCTTCATGAAGGTGGACTTGCCGGCGCCGTTCGGGCCGGTGAGGCCGTAGCGTCGCTCCTCCTGGAAGGCGACGTTCACGTCCTCGAAGAGCTTCTTCGGCCCGTAGGCCTTGCTGACGTTCTGGACCGAGATCATGGGGAGGCGAGCGCTTCTACCCGAAATCTAAGGAATTGGCGAGGCTTCCGCACGGGAGGCGCCATGGGGTATCGAGGGGCGAGAAATGGCCCGCCTCCCGCCTCCCGCTCGAGATGCCGGCCTGGCCTTCGCGGCCTGCGCCCCGGGCCTGGAGGCGGTGCTGGCGCGCGAGCTCGCCGAGCTCGGCCTCGACGCGCGGGCGGTGCCCGGCGGAGCGGAGGCGGGCGGCGAGGACGCGGTGGCGCTCGCGTGCCTCGGCTCGCGCGTCGCCGACGCGGTCGCGCTGCGGCTCTACCGGGGCCCTGAGCGCGGCCTCGGCGCCGCGCTCGACGCGGCCCGACGCCGCTTCGGGCCAGGAGCCCCGCTCGCCGTCCGGCGCGAGGGGCGCGAGGCCACACTCTCCCTCGACGCCGCCGGCGCGCCGCTCTTCAAGCGGGGCTGGCGCGCGCGGGTCGGAGCAGCGCCGCTGCGGGAGTCGCTCGCGGCGGGGCTCCTCCTCGCCCTCGGCCACGATGGCAGCCTCCCCTTCCTCGACCCCATGTGCGGCTCGGGCACGATCGCCATCGAGGCGGCGCTCCTGGCCGCGCGCCGCGCCCCCGGCCTCGACCGGACGTTCGCCTTCGAGCGCTGGCCCGGCCACGGCGCCGCCCGGACGGCCCGGGTGCGCGAGCGGCTCCGGGCGCAGGAGCGGACGCCGCCCGCCCCGATCCACGCCTCCGACCGGAACGGCGGCGCGGTCCGGCTCGCCCTGAAGAACGCGGCCGCCGCCGGTGCGTCGGAGTGGATCCGGATCGTCCGCCGCGACGCCGCGGAGGTGGTGCCGCCGGAGGGGCCCGGCGTCTGCCTCGTGAACCCGCCCTACGGGGTGCGCCTCGACGAGGACGCGGCGGCGGCGTGGCGCGCGCTCGCGTCGCTCCTCCCGCGCCTCGGCGGCTGGACCGTCGGCGTCCTCGCGCCCGACCGCGGGCTCGAGAAGCTCCTCGGCCGGTCCCCCGTTCGAGCCCTCCCGGTCGTGAATGGCGGCCTCCGGTGCAGGCTCCTCGTCTACGGACCCTGAGGGGCCCGACGACGCCGCGGGCCTCCCGCCGACGCCGCGGCGTCACGCGTTGTTTTCGAGAGCGTCGCTGGAAGGGCGCGGCGGCTCGCGCTATCCGTGTCGGCGGAGGCCGGGCCGCGAGCGCCGCGGCTGGCAAGGGCGTCGAGGTCGGCGACTGGCGCGCGCCGGGACCGGGTGGGCCACCAGGAGGAGCGCCATGAACTGGACCGACGACGAGCGCAACTGCCTGGCCTGTGGGAAGGACGCCTTCGCCTCGATCCGCGACGCCCCGCCTTACTCCCACGCGATCGCGTTCTACGCACCGTCGGGCCGTTTCCATCCGGTGGTCGCGCTCCTCTGCCCGGCCTGCCGCGGCCGCTTCGCGAGCGACCCCGAGCGCAATCGTTTTCTCGAGGCGGCCTTCCTCCAGGAGTTGAGGAGCTCGCTGCGGACGGCCGCGCTCGATCTGGCTTGCTAGCCTCGGCTCGCGCCTTGCAGGGCTTCGTCACCAAGACGTTGCGAAGGCGCCGTGCGGTCGCCCCGCTGGAGGCCTAAGAGATCGAGCGTGGAACTCCGGGATCACATCGAGAACGACCGCCTCGTCGCCTGTTCCGTGGGCGCGGGGTTGCCCGGGATCGAGGCAGCCGCGCTTCTCCCGGAGCGGCCGTCGCGGCTCGACCGCCTGCTCGCCCTCGACGCCTGGCTCCTCCTCGCCATGCGCCACTGGCGGGGCCCGTGGCGGACGCGGCTCGCCCTCGCCCTGACGCGGATCGGCGATGCCTCGAGCTGGACGGTCGCCGCTCTCGCCTTCCTCGGCACGGGGAGCGCCACGGGCGCCCGGCTCGGCCTCCGGCTCGCCGTGGCGACGCTCCTCGCCACCGCCGCGTCCCAGACCCTGAAGCGCTGGCTCCTCCGCCCGCGCCCGACGCGCGCCATCGCGGGCTTCACGGCCCTGGCCGAGAACCCGGACGCCTTCTCCTTCCCTTCTGGCCACACCACCGCCGCCTTCGCGGTGGCGGCGGCCTTCGCCGGAGCCGGCTTCGGGCTCGGGCCGGCCTCGCTCGCCCTGGCGGCGGGGATCGGCCTCTCGCGCGTGTACCTCGGCGCCCACTACCCGCTCGACGTCGCGGTGGGCGCGGTGCTGGGGACCGCCTGCGGCCTCGCCGCGCGGCTCATCGGCCTGTAGCTCTCCCGGTTTCGCGGAGTCTTCGCTCCCTCGCCGCCGACCCGTCACGCGGGCGCGCCATCCTTCCGTGCACACGACGAATGGAGGCGCGATTGACCCGAACCCTGGCCCACATCTCAGACCTGCACCTCGGCCGCGACGCGGCCACGGACGCCGCGGCCCGAGGCCTCGTCGAGGCGCTCCTCGCCGCGCGCGTGGACGACGTCCTCCTCACCGGCGACGTGACCCACCGCGGCCGCCGGTCTGAGCTCCGCCTCTTCGAGCGGACCTTCGAGCCGCTGCTCGAGGACGGCAGGCTGGCGGTCGTCCCCGGCAACCACGACCGCATGGGGTACGACGCCGCCCAGGCGCTCGCGGACGGCGGGCGGGTCTCGGTGCTCCGGCGCCCCGGGCTTCACGTCGTCCGCCTCGACTCGACCGCTCCGCACAACCGATCCCTCATCGACGGCCACGGCGAGCTCACTCCGCGCGACGTGGCGGACGTCGAGGCGGCGCTGGGCGAGGTCCCACGGGGCGCGATGCCCGTCCTGATGCTCCATCACCACCTCCTGCCCCTGCCGGAGGACGATCTGGCCGAGAGGCTCGCTTCCCTCCTCGGCTGGCCCTGCGCCGGCGAGCTGCCCCTCGGGCGCGAGCTCCTCCGGCGCCTCCTGGGCCGGTGCCGCCTCGTGCTCCATGGCCACCGCCACGTCCCCTCCGAGCTACGCCTCTCGGCGCCGGGGCTACCGGACCTGCGCCTCGCGAACGCCGGCAGCACCACCGCGCTCGGCCGGACGCGCGTCTTCTCTCACACCGAGGGCGAGGTGCTCTGGGAAGGCTGGCTTGCGACCGGGCCGATGCCGGCCCGCGACTGGACCGGGGCGCCGGTCCCGCGGCGCGCCGTGCAGGAGGCCGCGGCCTGAGCTCCCGGTCAGTCCGCCTCGGCGGCGCCAGGCCGCGCATCCGACGGGCGGACGACCAGGACCGGGCAGGGGGCGCCGCGAACCAGCGCCTCGGCCACCGAGCCCAGGACGAGGTGCTTGAAACCGGTCCGACCGTGGCTGCCGACGACCAGCAGGTCGAAGCGGCCCTCCCGCGCGTACCGGAGGATCTCCGGACCGGCCCGGCCGCTCGCAAGGCGGGTCTGCACCGCCCTGCCCGCCAGCGCCTCGGCCTCGCGCGCCCAGGCCGTGAGGAGCTGGGGGGCGTCTGGGTCCTCCTCGCCGTGCCGCGCCGGCGGGGCAAGCACGGGCTCCGCGCCTGGCGCCGAGACGGGGTGAGTCACGTGCACGAGCACCAGCTCGGCGCCGAGGCGCCGGGCCAGGTCGGCCGCCTCGTGCATGGCGAGGCGGGACGCCTCGGAGAAGTCCACCGGGCAGCAGATCTTGCGGTACTGGGACATTGGTGGCGCTCGCCTCCGGTCCGAGAGCCTATGCCCGCCGCCCGCGCGAGGCCAGCCTCCCCACGCCTCATCCTTCCGCCACCGGCGCGGAGCCCCTCGGCTCGAAGCGGGCCTCGCGGGCCACCCGGCCCCTCGAGTCGCGGACCCGGATCGTTCCGGGGACGTGGATTCCGGACGCGAGCAGCGCCTCGCGGAAGAGATCTTCGGCCGAGCGCGCATCCCAGGCGGCGACATGGACCGCCGTCTCGATGCTCCCCGCCGTGAAGGCGCATTGGAACTGCTGCTCCCTCCTCGTGCTCATGACCCGCCCTCGTTTCTTCGTTGGATGGTAGGCGTCGGATCTTCAACGCCTTCCGGCTCTTTTGGGGACCCCGAGGAGTGCTGGGACGGCGCGAGCTTGGGCGCGACGCCCCCGACCCTACAAGGCTGCGCCGGGATCTGCCGCCAGGGCGGATGCCTCCGCCTCGCGCCCGGGCCGCTCGAGGCGTGAGCCCTCGAGCACCCTCAGGCGATTGCCGCGCCATTCCACCGTGTCCTGGACGAACCCACGAGCCCAGGCGAACGCGAAGAACAGGTCCTTCACCGGCACGAGCGCGAGCATTGGCCAGGCGAACCCCCCGCCGCGCAGCGCGCGCGCCGACGCGCCGTCGAGCGCCGCCTTCGCCGCGCACACCGCGGCGAGGAGGGCGAAGGCCGCCGCATCCCGCGCCAGCGCCGCTCCGGCCAGGGCGAAGGCGACGGGGTTGAGGACCCCCTGCGCGCCGTACACGACCGGGCCGACGATCTTGCGCTGCATGACGCACCAGCGCGTATAGCGGGCCAGGAACTCACCCACCGTGCGGCCCTGGTTGACGTTCTCCACCGGCAACCCCGCCATGACGACGCGCTTGCCGAGATCCTTCGAGACCTTCACCCCCAGGACGAAGTCCTCCGCCAGGACGTCCTTCACCGACTCGAAGCCGCCCATGGTCTCGACATCGCGCCGGCGCATGGCCATCGACTTGCCGACGACGATGTCCTTGCCCCCGATCCGCTTGGCCGCGACCGTGCCGGGAGACATGGTCGCGGTGATGTGCAGGTTGTCGAGGAGCGAGCCCAGGGACCTCTCGCCGACGCCCGCGATCGGATGGGTCACGAGCCCGACCTCCGGCGATTCGAGGTGCGCCGCGATGTCGCGCAGGTATTCCCGGGGGACGCGCACGTTCGAGTCGCTGACGACGAGGATGTCGTGCCGAGCCGCGCGCGCGAGCGTGATGAGCTGGTTGACCTTGGGGTTCGTTCCCGGCTCGCCCTGCTGGAGCACGACCCGGAATCGCCCGGGCCAGCGGGCGGCCGCGGCGGCCGCCACCGCCCAGGCGGCGTCGCTCCGGTCCTTGATCCCGAGCAGCACCTCGTACCGGGAGTGGTCCAGGTCCGCGAAGAGCTCGAGGTTCCTCTGGAGGTCGTCGTCCACTCCACAGAGCGGCTTCAGGATCGAGATGCCCTCCAGCGACCCCGCGGTCCGAGCGGGCCGGGCGAGGTGACTCCGCAACGCCCACACCTGGAGGCCGACGAGCAGGAGGCCCAGTCCTGCCAGCGCGAACGACACCAGGCTCATCGTCGATGCGCTCATCCCCGCGTCCTCCATCCCCTCGACTCCCCGGGGAGCCTATCCGCCGCGACATCGCGGACGCGTGACCCCCGGGCGACGTCTCGGCAACGTCTCCGGGGGCCAGGCTTCCGCAGGGCTTCCAAGCGCTTACGCGCTGCCGGCAGCCCTAGTCCTGGTCTGGCGCGCCGGCGAGCGTGGCCCGCATGAGCTTGAAGTAGACGTCGGTGTTGGTCTGGACGCCGGTGAAGAGCTTCCAGGCCCCGTTGCCGGTGCTGTAGGCCGAGATCGGAATGTCGGACGCGGTGTGGACCGCCTGGCCCGCGCCGTCGAGCTGTCCGCGGACGAAGAAGCCGAACTGGCTCTCGGCCCGCCGGGCCGGGATGCCGGCGTAACCGGCCGCGGCCAGCTCCGTCCTGAAGGAGCCCGGCAGCAGGCTGTCGATGACCGGCAGCGGCTTCGAGAGCCAGCCCTCGTACCGGTCGCTGTTGGCGCCGAAGCCCACCAGGATCTTGCCGTCGACGTCCATCGTCCGCGGATAGCCGTCCGCCAGGATCTGGTAGCGCGGGAAGCCTGCGGCGTCGTAGGTGCCGACCGCCTTCTGGCGCGCGGGTACGGCGCCGGGATCGAGCAGCGCGTCGTCGGGCGGCAGCGCCCTCAGCGCCTGGACGCCCCCCGAGAGGGCGCCGATGAGGCTGAAGCCAGAACACTCGTGGTCGGCCAGCACCACCACCACGGTGTCGCCGAGCTTGTCGGCCCAGCGGCGCGCCACGCCCACGGCGGCGTCGAACTCGATGGTCTCGCCGATGACCCGGTCGGCGTCCATGAGGTGCGACTGCTTGTCGATGTGGGCCCCCTCGACCATGAGGACGAAGCCGTTCCGGTTCCTCGAGAGCACCTTCAGCGCCGCCTCGGCCATCTCGTCGAGCATTGGCTGGTCGGGCGCGTGATAGTCCTCGACGACGAAGGTGGAGCGTCCGTCTGGCTTCACGCCGCGCCGGTAGTTGATCTTGTCGAGGGCCACGTTCATGTTGCCGTACCCGAATAGCCCGAGGAGCTTGTCGGGCGCGCCGCGGGCGGTGAGGGCGTCGAGCACCGTCCTGGAGTCGGCGTAGGCGAAGCCGGCGCCCTGAAACGCGGCGACGAGATCGCGGCCCGGGTCGAGGCCACCGGCGGCGCTGGCGGGCAGGCTCCAGCCGGAGACCACGTCGGCGGGAAGCGGCGGGTAGTCCGTCGCGGCGGAGCGGCTCGAGCCGAAGGCGGTCGACGGCAGGAACCAGCGGCGGCCGCCGCCCATGAGGACCGCGAGCCCGGTCCCGGAGGCGCCCGTGCCATGCGCGTCGCTCTCGTCCAGGTACTGATCGCAGACGCCGGTGCCTGCGTTGCGGTCGGCGGTGTGGACCGCGTTCGCGGCCGGGGTCGCGTCCTCCACGTCGGCGGTGGTGACGAGGCCGAGCGACGTCCCCTTCACGCGGTGCAGGTACTCGGCCATGTACTCGACGCGCGGAGCGAAGAACGGGCTCGTGACGTGGGCCGGGTAGACGCCCTCCTGGCCGTTGTTGGCGTGGCTGCCGGTGGAGTAGCAGGCCATCCCGGGCGCCGAGTCGGTGACGATGCTGTTGAGGGAGTGGGTGGTGACGAGACCCGTGCCCGGGAAGCGGTCCATCGCCAGGTAGCCGTCGGGCTGCCCCGCGGTGACGCCGAACTTCACGATTCGCGCCGCGGTCCGGTGCGCGACGCCCATGCCGTCGCCGAGCAGGATGACGACGTTCTTGGCCGGCTTCCCGGTGCTGCCGCCCTTCGCGCCGTGCCGGCCGAAGGCCTCCACGACCTCGAAGCGCGAGATCGTCGTCACGGTGCCGGTGCCATCGCCGAAGGTGGCGGTGAGGGTGTGCCAGCCGGGCTCGACGCTCGAGAAGCCGCGCACGTTGAAGCCGCCCCAGCCCGCGGTCGTGATGCCATCGGTCGCCGTCGTGTTCTGCGCGCCGGAGGTGAAGGCCTGCGGGACGCCGTCCACGGCCAGGGTCGCCGAGAAGGGGCCGACGCCTTGCCCCTCCACGCGGATGTCGAAGCGCTGGTACGCGAGGAAGCGCGCGCCGTCGGGCGGGAGGATGGCGACGCTGGCTGGCGCCGCGAGCGCCGGGAGGGCCGCGGCCAGGGCGGCGAGGGCGAGCAGCATTCTCGAGATGCGGGCGAGGTTCATGGCGACTCCTTCTTCTTGGTTGGGGAGGGTGGTTTGCGGTGGGATCGCGGTAGGTCCCGGGGGCGGTCGAGCACGAGGCGGATCGAGGAGACCCTTCCCTCCTCGTCGGGCTGGGGGCCCAGCTCCAGGGTCCCCGTCACCTCGAGCGGCCTCGGGACCCACGGAATCGCCTGGCCGGCGGCCGAGCGCACCACGACGCGCACGGCCTCGGGCGGGAGGTCGGCCGTGCCGCCGCCCGCCTCGTCGCAGAAGACCGGATGCGGCGCGATGTAGAAGGCCCCCCTGGGAGGGGACTCCATGCGCGCCATGTAGCCGACGAGGCGCACTCGCCTGCCATGGAGGGAGAGGAGCTTCGCGGTCGGCTTCAGCTCGCGCGGCGAGGGCTCGAACAGCTCCTGGAACGACAGCGGCGTGGCCTCGGCGCGGGAGGCGCCACCGGTGGCGGCCGCCGGCACGGCGACCGCGAGGACGGCTGCGAGGATGGCGACGGTCGGTCGAAGCGTCACGGGGAGCCTCCTCCTGGCTGGCCCTCGCGGGCCGGAAGGCGATGTCGGGAAGCTGTTCACCGCGGGCGGGCCTTCCATGACATCGCGGCAAAGAATCGGTGACGGCGCGCGCGGGCGTGCCCTCGTGGGGAGCGGGCGGGACGAGGGACGCTCAGGCGCTTCCGGGCACGAGGCTCAGGGCCATGAGACGGTCCTTGGCCTCCCGCGCCACGTCGTCGAGGCCGAGCTGCCGGGCCACCAGGGCCTTGCAGCCCCAGGCCTCGCGCAGGTCGGGGGCGGCCGCGGTGACCGCCTCGAGGTGCTCCAGGGCAGCCTCGAGCTTGCCCTCCCGGATGCGGTCGAGCGCGCGGGAGATGAGGACGGCGGCTTCCAGCGAGAACGTGTTCATGTTCGCCTCCTATGGATGTCGGCGAGCCGGCGACGCTCGCGCGCAAGGAACCTAGCGGCGAGTTGCGGCCGGCCTGCGGCGGACGCGCGTCGTCGACGTGAATCCTCGCGAGTGCCCGCGATCCGGTCCAGGCCGCTCGTCACGAGGACTTCCCGCTGTCTTCACGCGCAGGTCTCGCGCACGGCGTAGCGTCACGTCACGTCTCTCCACCCATCCGGGAGGTCGCGTGAAGAAGCTCCTCTTGTTCGCCGCCCTCGCAGGGCTTTCCCCGATCGCCTCGGCGCACGCGGTCGTCATCAAGCTCGGGACCCTCGCGCCGGTCGGCTCGACCTGGCACGTCCTCCTGCAGGAGATGGGGGAGCGCTGGGCGGAGGCCTCGGACGGCCGAGTGAAGCTCCGCGTCCATCCCGGCGGCGTTCAGGGCAGTGAGGGAGACATGCTGCGCAAGATGGCGACGGTCGCTTTGCCGGGAGGATCTGACGGAAGATCTCCTCGCGCGGCTCCCGGATCTTCCCTCGTGGCAGATCGCCCTCGCAGCGAGCTGGCTGCTCCTGCAGGGCGGGGTGATTCCGTCGGTGCCGGAGGAGATCCGCACCGGCTCGATGGCCGAGGCCTAGCGCCGCAGTGGCTTGCTCCCCGGCGGTCTCGCGGTCCCGGCGCTCGCTTCCACCTGGCGCGGCGCTACCGGACGAGGTCGCGGCTCAGCGGGTGCCGCACGTCGGTGCCGCGCACCATGTAGATGACCATCTCCGCCACGTTGATGGCGTGGTCGCCGAAGCGCTCCAGGTGCTTGGCGGCGAACATGATGGCGGTGGCGCGCCGGATGACGCGCGAGTCCTCCATCATGTAGGTGAGCAGCTCGTTGAACAGCTTGAGATACACGGCGTCGAGAACCTCGTCGCCGGCGATGACCTCCTCCGCCCGGGCGACGTCCTGCTGCACGAAGGCGTCGAGTGCCTTCTTGAGCTGGGCCTCGGTCATCTCGGCGAGGGAGGAGAGGTCGTGGAAGGGGCGCAGCGGCGGAGCCTGGTTCAGGTCGAGCGCCCGCTCGGCGATGTTCACCGCCAGGTCGCCCATGCGCTCGAGGTCGGTGACGATCTTGAGGGCGGTGGTGATGAACCTGAGATCGCTCGCCGCCGGCTGGCGCAGCGCCAGGAGGCGCCGGCAGGCGTCGTCGATCTCCACCTCGAGCCGGTTCACCTCGCGGTCGGAGGCGATCACCTTCTCGGCGAGGGCGTTGTCGCGCTCGGAGAGCGAGCGGACGCTGGCGGTGATGGCGGCCTCGACCTTGCCGCCCATCTCCAGCAGCATGTCCCGCAGCCGCTTCAGCTCCGACTCGTAGACCTTGTCGGTGTGGACCTGGGGCGCCATCGCCTATCCGAACTTCCCGGTGACGTAGTCCTCGGTGCGCTGCTGCTTGGGGTTCGTGAAGATCTGCTCGGTCGCGCCGACCTCCACGAGCTCCCCCAGGTAGAAGAAGGCCGTCTGGTTCGACACGCGCGCGGCCTGCTGCATGTTGTGCGTCACGATGATCATCGTATACCTTTCCTGCAGCTCGTGGATGAGCTCCTCGATCTTGGCGGTGGCGATGGGGTCGAGGGCGCTCGCCGGCTCGTCCATGAGCAGCACCTCGGGCTCGACCGCCAGGGCCCGGGCGATGCAGAGGCGCTGCTGCTGCCCGCCCGAGAGCCCGAGCGCGCTCTCGCGCAGCCGGTCCTTGACCTCGTCCCAGAGGGCCGCCTGCCGGAGGCAGCGCTCCACGATCGCGTCGTGGTCGCCGGGGATCCCGTTCAGGACGAGCCCCGCCGCCACGTTGTCCCGGACCGACATGGTGGGGAAGGGGTTGGGCCTCTGGAAGACCATCCCGACGCGGCGGCGCAGCAGCACCGGGTCGACCCCGTTCGCGTACAGGTCCTCGCCGTCGAGCAGGAGCTTCCCCTCGGCGCGCGCCCCCGGCACGAGCTCGTGCATCCGGTTGAGGCAGCGCAGGAAGGTGGACTTGCCGCAGCCAGACGGGCCGATCACCGCGAGAACGCCGTGCTCGGGAACCACGATGCTGACGTCCTTGATGACGAGCGACGGGCCGAACCAGGCGTTGAGGTGCTCGACCTCGATCTTGGGCTTGGGGGCGGCGGCCATCGTCGTGCGCTCCTCGCGCGGGGCCTCCCGCAATGCTACGTGCATGGGCGCGTCCATGGTGAGCCTCTGGGCGACGGTCATCGCGCCGCCTTGAGCCGGCTCCGTGCCGCGAACCGGGCGACGAGGTTGAGCATCCCGACGAGCAGCAGCAGGACCAGCGCGGCGCTCCAGGCCTTCTGGTGCCAGTCGCCGTAGGGGCTCACGGCGTAGTTGAAGATCTGCACCGTGAGCGAGGCGGTCGGCTGATCGGGCCTGAAGTTCCAGTACTGGTTGTTGAGGGAGGTGAAGAGCAGCGGAGCGGTCTCGCCGGCGGCGCGGGCCACGGCGAGCAACGAGGCCGTCACGATCCCCGGCAGCGCCGTGCGCAGCACGACGCGCAGGCTGGTCTTCCACTGCGGGATGCCGAGCGCGAGCGACGCCTCGCGCAGCGCTCCGGGCACGAGCCGCACGAACTCCTCGGTGGCGCGGGCGAGGCCGGGCACCATGATGAGCGCCAGCGCGACCCCACCGGCGAGCGCCGAGAAGCGCTTCATGGGGATCACGATGAGGCCGTAGGCGACGATGCCGATCACGATGGAGGGGACTCCGGAGAGCACCTCGCACGTGAAGCGCACCGCGTCCCCGAACCGGCCGTTGCCCCGCTCGGCGAGGTAGACGCCGGCGCCGATCCCGACCGGGAGGCCCAAAAGGCAGGCGAGCCCGACGATGGTGAAGGACCCGGCGATGGCGTTGCCGACGCCGCCGCCCATCTCCCCGACCGGCGCGGGGCGGGCGGTGAAGAAGGTGAAGGAGAGCCCGGCCGCGCCCTGCGAGACGACGAGCCACAGGAGGGAGGCGAGCGGCACGAGGGCCACCAGCACCGCCAGGCCGCACAGGACGGTCCAGGCGTGGTTGCGCACCCGCCTGAGCTTCAGGCTCCTCATGCTGCGGCCCTCGCAGGCCCTCGGGCCACGGCCCGCAAGAGGAGCCGCGCCAGCGCGTTGAGTAGGACCGTGATGCCGAAGAGCACCAGCGCCAGGCCGGCCAGGGCGCCGGTGTGGAGGGCGCCGGTGGCCTCCGCGAACTCGTTCGCGATGACCGCCGGCAGCGAATAGCCGGGCGCGAAGAGCGAGGCGTGGATCTCCGGCGAGTTCCCGATCACCATGGTGACGGCCATGGTCTCGCCCAGCGCGCGCCCGAGCCCGAGGAGCGCCGCCCCGAAGATCCCGGCCCGGCTGTACGGCAGCACCGCCATCCGGATGGCCTCCCAGCGGGTCGCGCCGAGCGCGAGCGCGCCCTCGCGGAGCGCCGGCGGAACGGTCTTCAGGACCTCGATGGTCACCGAGCAGATGGTGGGGAGGATCATCACCGCCAGGATGAGGCCGGCGGCGAGGTAGCCGAGGCCGATGGGAGGCCCCGAGAAAAGCGGCAGGAAGCCGAGGTGCCTCCCGAGGAAGGGCTCGACCGTGCTCCGCAGCCACGGAACGAGGACGAAGAGGCCCCACAAGCCGTAGATCACGCTCGGGATGGCCGCCAGCGTCTCGATGGCAAAGGAGACCGGTGGGCGCAGCCTCTTGGGCCCCATCTCGGAGAGGAACAGCGCCAGCGCCACGCCGATCGGGAGGGCGACCAGCATGGCGACGGCGCTCGTCACCACCGTCCCGTACACGAAGGCCAGGGCCCCGAACGAGCCCGCGACGGGGTCCCAGTCCCGGGAGACGAGGAACTTCCAGAGCCCAAGCTCCCGCAGCGCGGGGCGCGCCACGCCCCAGAGCTCGAGAACGATGATCCCGGCCACCACCAGGATGGAACCGCCGAGCAGCGTGAGCCCGGCGGCCCAGGAACGGTCGCCCGCGTTGAAGCGGCGCGCCGTGGCTGCCGGGCCGGACCGCTGCGGGAAGGCTGGATCCGCCGCGATGTCAGCGGGCGGAGGCAACGGGTACCGTCTTGCCCTGTACGGTGAGCCCCTGGATGGTCCTCTCCACCTTGGCGACGACCGCCTTCGGCAGCGGGGCGTAGTCGAGGGGGGCGGCGAGCGCCTGGCCGTCGTGGACGGCCCACCAGAGGAACTTCAGGATGGCGTCCCCCTTGGCGGCGTCCTTCGCGTCCCGGTGGACGAGGAGGTAGGTGAAGGAGGCGATGGGCCAGGCGCCCTTGCCCTTCGCGTCCGTGATGGACACGCGGTAGTCGGCGGGCATCTCCACGCCCGCCGCGGCCTCGGACGTGCTCTCGAGGCTCGGGGCGACGAAGGCGCCATCCCGGTTCCGGAGGCTCGCCATGGAGAGCTTGTTCTGGTTCGCGTACGCCAGCTCGACGTAGCCGATGGCGCCCGGCGTCTGCTTCACGAGGCCGGTCACGCCCTCGTTTCCCTTGCCGCCGAGGCCCACCGGCCACTTCACGCTCTTGCCGGCGCCCACCTTCTCCTTCCACTCGGGCGAGACCTTGGCGAGGTAGTCGGTGAAGATGGCGGTCGTCCCCGAGCCGTCGGAGCGGTGGGCCACGGCGATGGCCGTGTTCGGCAGCGCCACGCCGGGGTTCACCTTGGCCACGGCGGGGTCGTTCCACTTCGCGATCTTGCCGAGGAACACCCCGGCGAGCGCCTCGGGGGTGAGCTTCAGCCCCTCCACCGGCGCGTTGTAGATGATCACCACGGCCCCGAGGACCGTCGGGACGTGGACCGCGTCGGGGGCCTTGGCGAGCCCCGCGGCGCTCATGGGCGCGTCGGTCGCGCCGAAGTCCACCGTGCCCGCCGTGAACTGCTGGATGCCGCCTCCGGAGCCGATCGACTGGTAGTTGAAGCTGATCTCCGGGCGCAGCTTGTTGTAGGCGTCGAACCACTTCGAGTAGAGCGGGAACGGGAAGGTGGCGCCGGCCCCGTTCACGAGCAGGGAGCTCGACGCGAGCGCCGCTCCGCCGAGGAGCAGCGTGGCTGCGAGGATCTTCTTCATGGTCTTCATTCCTTTCGCCATTGGCGCGCCCGGGATCTAGTCCCAAGATGTGACGGGAGGGTGACGGGGGCGTGAAAACACCGCGACGCCGCCCCGAGGCCCTAGGCAGCGGGCAGGCGAACCCAGAAGCGGCTGCCGCCCGGCCCGCTCTCGACGCCCACCTCGCCGGCCTGGGCCTGGACGAGGTGCTTCACGATGGCGAGCCCCAGACCGGTGCCGCCGACCTCCCGGGAGCGGCCGGCGTCGGCCCGGTAGAAGCGCTCGAACAGGCGCGGCAGGTGGTGGCGCTCGATCCCGGGGCCGGTGTCGGCGACCGAGACGACCACGCGGTCGCCCTCGCGATCCGCCGACACGGTCGCCTTCCCGCCCTCCGGCGTGTGCTTCACCGCGTTGTCGAGCAGGTTCACGAGCACCTGCTCGAGCGCCCGGGCGTCGGCGCGCGCCGCGATCCCCTCCGGCACCTCGCACCGGAGCTCCATCCGCTTCGCCTGGGCCGCCCGCGAGCACAGGTCGAGGGCGCGGCGCGCGAGCGGCAGGACCTCCAGCCGCTCGACGGCGATGGGCCACTGGCCGGTCTCGATGCGCGAGAGGTCGAGCAGGTCCCGCGTCAGCTGCGCCAGCCGGTCGGCGTGGCGGGCGACGATGTCGACGAACTCGCGCCCCTTCGCCGGGTCGGCGAGCGCCCCGGCGAGCAGCGTCTCCGCGGCGCCGGCGATGGCGGTGACCGGGGTGCGCAGCTCGTGGCTCGCGTTGGCGACGAAGTCGCGACGCGCCGCCTCGGCCCGGCGCGCGTCGGTGACGTCGCGCAGCACGAGGAGCACCTCGCC
>Ga0153915_10002194_pt1 | contig 17910 bp, 16 predicted proteins | sample Opewatmetagenome_2_FD_107003 | JGI IMG/M metagenome (GOLD analysis project Ga0153915, IMG submission 107003) | Freshwater wetland microbial communities from Ohio, USA - Open water 3 Core 3 Depth 3 metaG | ecosystem: Environmental > Aquatic > Freshwater > Wetlands | place: USA: Ohio, Lake Erie...
CCCTTTTTGGATTGTCGGTCTTAGCGCGTATATTTTCGCGGTATTCGACACAAAGCCATAGCGTTTCTCCTGTTCCTCAAAAACAGCACGCACCCCTTCATCCGCCTCACTTTTCGTTACACCTTTGATTCTGGCCATGAACCCTCCTCCTTCTTTGTACATTCACTATGCTGAGCTATTTCGGTAGTCACTCGTCTGTGATTTCAGGATACGTAATCCGATCGTCGTCTACAAACTCATGGACCGGAAGCCTTAAACGGGTTCTTCGTTGGAATTTTATTCTTCAGGGTGGATAGAAGAAATAAATGTGAACCCGGGATCACACGTCAAGGAAGATAGTCCAGAATAGAAAGCCAGACCGCACTTCGCAAAGAGTCATCAAAGTACAGACTCAGGCCTGAAACTGTTGTTTCCCCCGCCGATCGAAACAGAGAATACGGGCCTTCGGATCACCGAAGTACCGTAGATCTCGGACGAAAGCCGGGGAAGCGATACGTGTCCCACAAACGTCGATGTCTTCGCAGCCCAAAATCATGCCAGATTTCTTGACCATCGAAAGGTCGGCCGATTTTATGCGAATTGGCAGCCGGATGCCAAAGGGGGAATTTTGGTGGTGGGATCGGAAGCCGTCTAGCTATGGAACACCCGCGCCAGACGCCAGAGTCCGCCGGGAATATCCTCGCTCCATTCCGATAGCGCGACGAGTTCGCCGCGCGGATCGAGAATGCGCACCAGCCGTTCGCCGGCGAGCGGCTTACCGATTTGGTTCAGAATCTCTTGCTGCCCCGAGCGAACACGGGACAACCATCCGCTCTGCCAGGTAACGGCGCGCAAGTGGCCGAGGGCGGAGGACAATGAGAGGAGGGGAATTTTTCCTTTTTCAATTAACCGTTCCAGCTCATCGAGGGTGACCGCGTTGTCAAGCTTCAGGTGGCCGCAGGACGTCCTTCTGAGACTTTTTAGATGCGCGCCGCAGCCGAGCGCTTCGCCCATGTCGGCCGCCAGCGTGCGCACATAGGTGCCGCGCGAACAGGTGACGTCGAGTTCAATTTCGGCCTCGCCCGACTTGCGCAGCCGCAGAGTTTCAATCCTGATGGCGCGCGGCGCCCGCGGGATCTCTTTGCCCTGGCGCGCCAATTTATAGAGGCGAACCCCGTCTTTCTTCAAAGCCGAAAACATCGGCGGGATCTGTTGCAGTTCACCGGTGAATTTTCGTTCGAGTTCCTTGAGATCGCTTTCGCCGACGGGCGGCACTGGGCGCTCTTTGATGACGTTTCCCGTAGCATCTTGCGAGTCGGTGGCCACTCCCAGGACCATGACGCCGCGGTAACTTTTTGCCGCGCTGATAAAGATATCGGCGACCTTGGTCCCCTCGTTCACGCCGATGAGCAGCAACCCCGAGGCAAAGGGATCCAGGGTGCCGAGATGGCCAAGCTTTTTCGCCCCTGAGATCGCCTTGATCCGGCCCAGGACCTGGGCCGACGAAGGCCCCTCGGGCTTGTCGATCAAAAGAATTCCGCTTTGGATCATGCTGGAGCCACGGTACGGAAAATGACTAAGGGATGGCCAAGGCGAATGCCGGCCAAGCGAATTCTCATTGCGCTGGCTTGACTAGTTTCAACAGATCGTCGATGCGCTGCGCTTGATCCTCGGTCTCGTCGTAGAAAAACTCCAGGGTCGGAACGAAGCGAAGCTTGAGCTGCTTGCCGACTTTGGAGCGGATAAATCCGGTGGCGCTCTTGAGGCCCGCCAGCGCCTCGTTTCGGCTCCCTGAATCCCCGAGCAGGTTGAAGTAGATCCGCGCATGTCTGAGATCCTTGCTCACCTTGGCGCCAGTGAGCGCCACGGCGCCGATCCGCGGGTCGCGCATTTCCTTGCGCAGCAATTCCGCGATCAGCTCGACGAGCAGATCTCCCACCCGGTCTGAACGTTGATATTCCGCCATCGCAGCAGTCAGCTCTTAGCAATCGGCCGGCGGCGACCGCAGGTAAAGCGACAACACACGGGCGACCGTGGGGTGAAGCCTGGAGGGAGAAGGCACCCGGACGTGCAGTTGCTTTGACTTGTACGGTGCTTGGTCACGCTGTTACTTGTTTTCACCGCCGTTTGCCACGAATGAGCGGTTCGCAATCGAATTCAAGGCACAAGCCCATTGCCTTCTCCCGGAAGGGTTTACCCCTCGGGCGCGTATCAATAATGCGAGCTAGCAGTAAAAAAACTCGACCTGGGAATCTCCCAGCTGCACGAGTCCCATATCATCGACAAAATCTATTACTTTTTGCAGCGTCGCCTGCACCACCGGCTGGCTGCTGCCCACGACGCCGAAGCCCAGGATCGCGCTCTGCCAGAGATCCTGATCGCCGCATTCGGTGACTGAAATATTGAATTGGTTCGAAACCCGCGCCTCAATGCGCTTGAGGACGCCGCGTTTGCCCTTGAGCGAGTGATTCTCGGGAATCACCAGGTTTAACTTGAGAACCCCCACGACCATGGAGGAGACGAATTTGCCGTAACGGTCTTTGCGCGCCGGCTATGCGCTGCTCGCGCGCGTCGCTTCGCGGCCCGCCGGAGCCGGACTGATCCGTCGCACCACCGCGACGCGCTCGTAGGCTTCGATGACGTCGCCCGGTTTGACATCCTGAAATCCCTCGAGCCCGAGGCCGCATTCGTAGCCCGCCGCCACTTCACGCGCGTCGTCTTTAAAACGTTTGAGGCTGGCGAGCTTGCCCTCGAACACTACCACTTGATCCCTCAGCAATCGAATGACGCTGCCCCTCTGGATTTTTCCTTCCGTGACATAGCAACCCGCGACGGTGCCAACGCCCTGAATGTTGAAGGTCTGGCGCACCTCAACCCGTCCGTGCAATTGCTCGCGATAAGTCGGCTCCAACATGCCTTCCATGGCCGCACGCACGTCGGCGACGGCTTCATAAATGATCGTGTAGAGACGAACGTCCACCCCTTCTTTGGCGGCCAACGCCGCGCCTTTGGACTCCGGCCGGACGTTGAACCCGATGACGATGGCGTTGGATGCCGCTGCCAGCAGAATATCGCTTTCGGTGATACCACCCACCGAGCCGTGAATGACCCGGAGCTTGACTTCATCGCTGGACATGCGGCTCAACGCTTCGGTCAAAGCCTCGACGGAGCCCTGGACATCGGCCTTGAGCACGACGCGCAGCTCTCTTACGTCGCCGGCTTTGATCTGGCTGTAGAGTTCTTCCAGGGAAACCTTGCTCGACTTGACCAGCTCGGTTTCACGCTGTTTGCTACGGCGAAACTCCGCAACCTGGCGCGCCTTGGCCTCGTCGGCCACCGCGACGAAAGAATCGCCCGCCTGGGGCACTCCCTGCAAACCAAGAATCTCCACCGGGAACGACGGCGGCGCCGCGTCGATTTTGCCGCCGTGATCATCGATCATCGCGCGCACCTTGCCGTAAAATACCCCGCACACGAAAGCATCGCCGACCCGCAGCGTCCCCTCTTGCACCAGCACGGTGGCCACCGGGCCGCGGCCGCGGTCCAGTTTCGCCTCGATGATGGTGCCGCGGGCCAGCTTTTCGGGATTGGCTTTAAGTTCGAGGATATCCGACTGGAGCAAGAGCATTTCCAACAGATGGGGAATGCCCTCCTGGGTCTTGGCCGATACTGGCGCGAACACCGCGTCGCCGCCCCAGTCTTCGGAAACTAAGCCGTGTTCCGAGAGACCTCGTTTGACTTTCTCCAAATTGGCATCGGGCCGGTCCATCTTGTTGACCGCGACGATGATCGGCACTTCGGCCGCGCGCGCATGGTTGATCGCCTCCACCGTCTGCGGCATGACCCCGTCGTCGGCGGCGACCACCAGCACGACGATGTCGGTCACCTTGGCGCCGCGCGCCCGCATGGCGGTGAAGGCTTCGTGTCCGGGAGTGTCCAAGAAGGTTACGCTGCGCCCGTCCACCTGCACGTGATAGGCGCCGATATGTTGGGTGATGCCGCCATGTTCCTGGGCCGTCACATTGGTGCTGCGGATGGCGTCGAGCAAGGAGGTTTTTCCATGATCGACGTGGCCCATGATGGTGACCACCGGCGAGCGCGACACCAGTGCGCTTTCCTGCTCTTCAAGCTGGTGTTCGACTTCCAAAGCGCTGTCGACGTCGAAGGCGACATTTTCGACCTGGTGATCGAATTCTGACGCGATCAAAGTCGCGGTGTCGGTGTCCAACACCTGATTGATGGTGGCCATCATCCCCATGGCCATCAACTTTTTGATCACCTCGCCGGCCTTGACACCCATTTCGCGGGACAGGTCACCGACCGTGATCACTTCCGAAATCCTGACGATCCGCTTACTCGCCTTCGGGATGGTGATCTCGGTCTTTTTCTGCTCTTTGCCCGGCAGCGCGCGTTTCTTTTTTGGTATGCGTCCCGCGCGAAGCTCCTTCTCGCGGAACTCCAAAACATCCTGTTTCTTGACGACGCGTTTTTTATGTCGTCCTGCTTTGGCCGGCTTATCTCCCTCGCCGCCTGCGGGTGGCGGTTGTTCGCCCCCGGCTGCCGGTTTTGGGGCCTCCGCGCCCGGAATCCTCGGCTGGCCCGGAGCACCTGGAGTCGCACGGCGCGCCACGGGAGTAGGCGCCGGTTCAACTCTGACCGTGCGCCGCAGATCGATGCGTCCAAGAATACGCGCCCCTCTCGGCGCCTCTTCGCTGACCGGCACTATTTGATCGGCAGCCGGCGCCGGGGCTTCGGGCTCCGCCAGCGGCGCAACCGGGGAAGGTTCCGCAGCTTTGGCTTCCACTTGTTGAGCGGGTTCGCCGGCCGGCGGGGGTACTTCAGGCAGGCTCTCCTCCGCGGCGGGCCGGATTTCCGGCGCGGCTTCCGCAGGCGCGGCTTCAGTGAGAGGCTCGCCAATCGGAATCTCAGCCGGTGCCTCGACAGGCGGCATAACCGCTTCGACCTCGACCGGCGGCTTTTCGGGCTGGGGCACTTCGACCCGGCTGGTGCGACGCCGGATCACGTTGGTACGCACCCGGCGCTCGACGATCGTTTCGCGCGCCTGGACCTCGCCCAGCGATTCATCCTCGGACTTCACCACACGGTCCGCGACAACTTTTTCTTCGCCGACGTGGACCTGAGGCTTCTCCTGAACCGCTAAGGCGGCGCGGATGCGCGTGACTTCATCGTCCTCGAGGGCACTCTGCGCCTTGCGCCCTCGCATTCCCAACCTATCGAGGTGAGCGATGAGATCCTTGGTCTCGATCCCCAACTCTTTCGCTAATAGGTGGACTCTGGTTTTTCCCATCTGTGACTTGCTCCCGACTGCGCTCCTGCTTTTACCCTGCGACGGATCTCAGCATTTTGCCAGTTCCCGAACCAACTTTTCTTTGGCGCTCCTGTCGACTTCGACGTGAAACGCTCGGTAGAGACTCTTCCTCTTTAGGAACCGCTGCCAGCACTCTGCGCGCTGATGTAGATAACCTCCCCGGCCCGCGCCCTTCTTGTCGATTTGTAAATCGCCTCGCTCCGTCACCCTTAAACGGATCAAGCCGCTTCGCTCATCCCGGCCATTACATCCCAGGCAAGTCCGCTGCGGTCCTTGATTCGACACGCGTCACCGAAACTTGCTAAGGCTCCTTGTTCATGACCGCGTCGGCAGCCACATCGGCCGCCGCCGGTTCGCTCGCCGCTGATTCAGCCGCCGCTGATTCGCTCGCCGCTAACTCAGCCGCCTGTTGCTTGGCGATAGCGGCTTCCTCTTCTTCCTTGCGCCGCTTTTCGACTACATATTCTTTGGCCGACTTGTGCAGGGCCTCGGCCTTTTCTTTACTGACCCCTTCGACGTCGAGAATGTCTTCCAATTCGCTCGCAGCGATATCCTCCGCGGACTTAAAACCCTCCTGGTAGAGCAGCTCCGCTACGATATCGTTGATGCCGGGAATGGCGCCGATGGACTGGCGCGCCTTGCGCGTCTCCTCTTCGGCCTCCGCCTCGCTGCACACGTCGATGCGCCAGCCGGTCAGGCGCGCGGCGAGCCGGACGTTCTGCCCCTTCTTGCCGATGGCGAGGGAAAGTTGGTCATCGGGGACGACGACCACCATGCTATGCTCGTCATCGTCGATAATGATTTTGGAAACTTTGGCCGGGGCCAAAGCCCGGCAAACGTATTCGGCCTGGTCGGGGATCCAATGCACGATATCGATTTTCTCGCCGCGTAATTCCTGGACCACCGCCTGAACCCGGGTGCCCTTCATGCCGACGCAGGCGCCCACCGGATCGACGTCTGGGTCGTGGGAGATCACCGCGATTTTCGCCCGGCCTCCCGGTTCCCGCGCCGCCCCTTTGACTTCGACGATCGCTTCGTAAATCTCCGGCACCTCCTGGGCAAAGAGCTGGGTCAACATGCCGGGATGGGTGCGCGAGAGAATGATCTGCGGGCCGCGGCCGGTGATTTCCACGCTCACGATATAGGCGCGAATGCGGTCGCCCTGGCGGTAACGCTCCCGCGGCACCTGTTCTTTTTCCGGCAGGATCGCGTCGGTGCGGCCGAGATTGACGATGATGTTGCGCTTCTCGAATCGCTGCACGATGCCGTTGACAAGCTGGCCCTCACGGCCCTTGAATTCGTTATAGATAATCTCCCGCTCGGCGTCGCGCACGCGCTGCACGATGTTTTGCTTGGCGGCCTGGGCGGCGATGCGCCCGAACAAGCTCGAGTCGAGCTTGCTGAGCAGTTCATCGCCCATTTCGGCGTCGGGATCGAGGTTTTCTTTGGCCTCGCTCAAAGTGATTTCGGTGGCCGGATCCGCCACCGTCTCCACCACGGTCTTGGCCTCGAAGAGCTCCACTTCGCCGATCTCGGGATTGAATTGCGCCTCGATCTTGCGCTGGTGACCGAAGGTTTTCTTCGCCGCCGAGATCATGGCGTTTTCCAAGGCGCTGATCAGGATCGACTTGTCGATGCCCTTTTCTTTGCTGACCTGTTCGATGACTCGATTGAGATCTTGCTGCATTTCACGCGCTCCAGTCGTGCTCGTAATTGGACTTTTCAATCGCCGCAAACGGAATGTCGTACCGCGTTCCCTCCTGCGCCACCGTGATACCCTCGCCGGCGACCGCTTGGAGAATGCCCAGAAACGATCTTCTGCCGCCGATCAAATCGCGCGTCCGTATGCGCACGCGCTTGCCGATATACCGCGCAAAGTGCTCGGGCCGCTTGAGCGGCCGGTTGATTCCCGGAGAGGAAACCTCCAAAGTATACGCCCCTGACACCACGTCTTGACTGTCGAGCAGCTCGCTCAGTTGCCGGCTCACCCGGCTCAGATCATCCACGGTCGGCCCCCCGGCCTTATCAAGATATAAACGCAAGACGCGCCCGCGACGACTTCTTTCGTGGCGCAGCTCGATATCGACGATCTCCATGCCTTCATTCTCGGCCAGCGGCGCGACGAGTTCCCACACCCGACCTACGGTCGCATCCATGCTGCTTGTCGGACCCTATAAACAAAAAAAGCGGGCAGTGCCCACTTCGAGTGTAAACTTCTAAAGTGTAAGAGATTTTTACCATACCCAACGCACCCAATGCAAGGCCCGGTCGCGGTGGGTCTTAGTTTGCGCGGCATGGCGCTTCTGCTATGATTTTACTTCGGTTCCGAGCATCGTCAATGAAGGCCGTAAAGCACCAGAAACAACGCGCCCCGGCGCAAATCTCGTGGGAGCAAATTGTCGCCAATCTTGAGGATGGCGTGGTCACCGTCGACCCGCAAGGCAAAATCGTTTTCTTCAATGAAGCCGCGGAAGTCCTCACCAACGTCTCGTCGGTCCAGGCCACCGAACAACCTTTTCGGCAAGTCTTCAAGAGCGCGCCTTGGCTCATCGATCTGGCGAACAAAACGGCGCCGCCCCGTCACGAAGGCGCGCGGGGAGAAGGCGACCTGGTCACCCGCTGGGGCCGGAAGACCCCCGTCGGCGTTACTGTCTCACCGCTTCAGGACCGCGACGGTCATTATCTCGGCACGATTCTGTTGCTGCGCGACATCAAGCATCGCAAAGAATTGGAGGAAGACCTAAAGCGCGCCGATCGCTTGGCGACGATGGGGACATTGGCCGCCGGGTTGGCCCATGAAATCCGCAATCCTCTCGGCGGCATCAAAGGCTCGGCGCAACTCCTGCGGCGTTCCTTCGACGAGCAGTCTCAGCTGCGCGAATATACCGACATCATGATCCGCGAAGTGGACCGCGTGAACCAACTGATCGAACAGCTTCTCGATCTCTCTCGCCCGGCGCAGTTGACGCTCGCGCCGATCAACATCCATGAGATTCTCGACGACGTGCTGCTGCTCGAAGGCCAAACCGTCAACGACAAAGACATCGCGATAAAAAAAATCTTTGATCCGAGTCTTCCGCCCATCCGCGGTGACCGGGTTCGGCTGACACAGGTGTTTTTGAATTTGGTGAAGAACGCTTTCCAGGCCATGAATCGGGGCGGCGCGCTGACGGTCACGACCCGGCTGGAAACCGATTTTCATATTCGCGAGCAAGGCACCGCGCGCAACCGCCTGATCTGGATCGACATCGCCGACGAAGGCAGCGGCATCAAAGAGCAAGACTTGCCGCATATCTTCTCGCCCTTTTTTACCACCAAGAACAACGGCACGGGGCTCGGCCTGGCGACCTCCTACGCGATCGTCAAGGAACATGGCGGCTTGATCCGTGTGGAAAGCGTCGAGGGGAAAGGAACCACCTTCAAGGTGTCGTTGGTGGTGGCGGAGTAATTCCATGGACCAAGGAAAAATTCTCATCACCGAAGACGACGAATCGCTGCGCTTCGTGTTAAAGAAAGCTCTCGAAGACGAGGGCTACTGGGTGCAGACCGCGGCCAACGGCGAGAGCGCGCGCCGGTCGCTCACCGACACAAGCTTCGAGGTCGCTCTGATGGACATCAAGCTGCCGGATATCGACGGCTTGACTCTGCTCAAGGAGATCAAAGAAGCGGGCATCGAGACCGCGATCATCGTGATGACCGCGCAAAACACCATGCGCAACGCCATCGGTGCGATGAAAAACGGCGCTTTCGACTATATCACCAAGCCGTTCGACCTCGACGAGGTGATGGTGCTGGTCAAGCGGGCTATCGACAGCCGCAAGCTGACGCGCGACTTCCGCGAGCTCAAGGAGGAGGTGAAAAAGCGCTTCGAGCCGGGGGTCAACATCATCGGCACCAGCACGAACATGCAGAAGGTTTACAAAACCATCGGCCAGGTGGTCGACACGCTGGCGACGATCCTGATTCAAGGAGAGAGCGGCACCGGCAAGGAACTGGTCGCCAAGACCATTCATTACAACTCGCCACGCTGGAACCAACCCTTCGTGGCGATCAACTGCGCGGCGATCCCCCGCGATCTGCTTGAAAGCGAGCTGTTCGGCCATGAGAAAGGCGCCTTCACCGGCGCCCTGGAGCGGCGCATCGGCAAGTTCGAGCTGGCTGAGGGCGGCACGCTGTTTCTCGACGAAGTCGGCGATATTCCTCTGGATCTGCAGACCAAACTGCTCCGCGTGCTGCAAGACCGCGAGTACAGCCGCGTCGGCGGGCGCGACGTGTTGACCGCGAACGTGCGCATCTTGGCGGCGACCAACCAGGACCTGGAGAAAGCGGTCAAAGAAAAACGCTTTCGCGAGGATCTCTACTTCCGGCTCAAGGTGATCCCGATCTACCTGCCGCCGCTGCGCGAGCGCAGAGGGGATATTGCGCTCCTGATCAGCTATTTCGTCGATAAAATCAACCGCGAGATGGGCATTCAAATCTCCGGCGTCTCTCCCGACGCGCAGAAACTGCTCGAAGAGCACGCCTGGCCGGGCAACGTCCGCGAGTTGGAAAACACGCTCATCCGCGCCGCCGTGCTTTCCTCCGGGCCAATCCTGTTTCCCAAAGATTTTAGCTTGCAAAACAAACCGGCGGCTACGACTCTTGAGGTCGAGCAACTGTCCCTCGAAGAGATCATCCGGCACAAGCTTGAAGACTACTTTCGCCGCACCGAAGGCGTGGATGTCGACAACCTCTATTCGTTGGTGATCGAGCGAATTGAGCGGCCGCTGATCGAATTGACGCTCAAAAAGACCCGCGGCAATCAGATCCGCGCCGCCCAGATCCTCGGCATTAACCGCAACACGCTACGAAAGAAAATCACCGACCTGCGCATCGAACTCAAGAAAGAGAACTCGTGAGGACCTCATGTCCCCGCTTATTCTCCCGCCCCTCTACGCGATTCTTGATCCGGAGCAAACAAAGGGAAGCGACCCCGAGGCCGTCCTGCGCCAACTCTTGGAAGGCGGAGCAAAGATCGTTCAACTGCGCGCAAAAACCTTAGCGCCCAGGGACTTCCTGCGATTCGCCCGCAACGCGCGCAGCCTGTCCAGGTCCCACGACTGCCGCCTCATCATCAATGACCGGGCCGATATCGCGCTCGCCTGCGACGCCGACGGCGTTCACCTCGGACAGGAGGACCTACCGCTTCGTGCCGCGCGAAAAATCATGGGGCAAAAGCTCATCGGCATCTCGACTCACGATGAAGCGCAAGCGGTCGAAGCGGAGCGGGGCGGCGCGAACTACATCGGCTTCGGCCCGATGTTCGGTACGCTGACGAAAGCGACGGGTTACGGCGCCCGCGGCGTGGAAATGCTCCGGCAAATCCGATCCGCAGTAAAACTCCCCATCGTCGCCATCGGCGGCATCAAAGAAGACAACGTCCAAGAAGTCTGGCGCGCCGGCGCTGAATCCGCCGCCATCATCAGCGACATCCTGGGCGCAGAAGACGTGACGGCAAAAATCAAACGGATTCTCGCTCTGCACTCAGCACCCTGAGGACCCCACTGGAGTGCATGTTCGATACGAACTTGTTCAACATCGAGATCGCGAAAATTTGTGTCGGGCCATTCATCGGGAAGATGTTACTATGCCCGTAAAATTACTCCACTGTCGGTTCCCTGAAAAGCTAGCACATTGTACGGTAGGAATCGTCTGATCGTCTATTCCATTAGCTCGGCCTTCCGTCTTTTCAGCACCGGTATGGCGTCGATCTTCTCCTGCGGGAGGATTTTCCAATCGATTCCCTCCGGCCGCGGGCGGCGCGTTTCAACCTCGATGACTTCGGTCGGAGTGACGATGGCGGTGAGCGGAATGTCATGAGTGTTCATGGGAATTTCTCCGTCGATGACTTGCAGCGGATGCACGGAGGTAACGATCGGAGTGTTTGGACCGATCTTTTTTTCTTCCGTTAACAAGGCGAATTCGAGATCGGAATAACCGCCGCCTTTGCCGACACGGGCGCCGCGGCGGTTTACCGCTACGGAGCCGCAGACGATGAGGTCGATATTTCGGACTTCTTCCAGGCCCACCGGCCGGCCGAATTTATCCGCGCCTTTGATGGAGGACGCGGCATGGGGTGAGCACTTCATTCGCTGGGGGTCCAATTCGATAAACGGCTTCTCGCTGCGCAGCCGGGGCACGGCCATGTATATTATTTTTCCTTCGGCCAGCCCTCGCTGGCGGATGGCGCGTTGAGGAGAATCGGGGTTCGCCTTTAAGACCTTCGCCGACTTCCAGATGACGGTCTCGGCCAAGACCTTGGCGCAAGCCTCGGCGCCGATGAAGTTGGGTATTCTTCCTTCGGCCCCGGGGAATCGGGCGACTTTTTTCTGTACCAGTAATTGCCAAATTTCTTGCCGAATGGCATCTTTCGATTTCATTTTGATTCAACGTAGTGCAGGTATTAGGTAACAGGCAAGAGTAGGCAGTAGGCAATAGGCCGGAGGTAATGGGAAGGGGTTATCTATTTTCGCCTCACTCCTCACCCCTCACGTCTCCGAGCGGGATGATTGACTGCCAGGGAAAAGCGGCTATAAAGTCACTGATCATGTACGAGTTCATCGTCGTTTTCGTAACGGCGGGGTCATCCGCCGAGGGCGAGCGGGTCGCACGCGCGCTGGTCGAAGAGCGGCTGGCGGCGTGCGTCAATCGCATCCCTGCGGTGCAGTCCGTGTATCGTTGGCAGGGCAAGGTGGAGCAGAGCGCCGAGGAGCTGCTCGTGATCAAGACCCGCGCGGATCTATTCGCGGCTTTGGAAAAACGGGTGCGCGAGCTGCACAGCTATTCGGTGCCGGAAGTAATCGCGCTGCCGATCATGAACGGCAGTGAAGCTTATCTCAAATGGCTGGGCGAGCAAGTCGCGGGCGGCGCGGCTTAATGCGATGGCGCCATGCGTACGGTGCGGGAGGTTTCGGCGGGAGGGGTAATTTACCGCTGGCGCGAAGATCGAGCCGAGGTCGCCTTGATTCATACCGGCAAGCGCTGGGGCTTGCCCAAGGGGCATGTGGAGGCAGGCGAACGAGTCGAAGAGACCGCATTGCGGGAGGTTCGCGAAGAGACCGGTCTGTTGGGAAAGCTCGACCGCAAACTCGGCCAAATTTCCTACACGTACCGCGGCAAGTCTCGCAACGGAAGACCGATTCGGGTTGCCAAGCGGGTCACTTTTTTTCTATTGGAATTTGTGGAAGGTGAGGTTCATGGTCACGACTACGAAGTTGAGGAGGCCCGTTGGTTTGCGCTCGGCGAGGCTTTGGCGAAACTCTCCTTCGCCACGGAACAAAAGATGATGCGGCGAGCCCAGAGGGCCATTGAGACAGGCCGATCACAGGCAGCGGCCCAGGGGGCGACGAACCGGCGCGACGGCATTAGAGGGAGCACTCGCTGATGAATGATAGTTCCGCGGGCTTTGTTTTTTCAGTCCCCTACGAGATCGCGATGGTGCGCCCGCTGCGACAGACGACGATTAGTGAGCGCGAGGACGCGCTCAAGGCAGCGTTCTATAATACCGAGCTGATCCCACAGGAGTTGATCTATATCGATCTTTCCACGGACAGCGGCGTGAGTTCCTTGAGCACCGGCCAATTGGCAGCGTTTACGGGTGCGACCGGGTTGGAGCCGGGCATGGGACTCGCCGCGGAAGGGAGCCGCGCATTCCAGTCGCTCAAAGAGCAGTTTCAAGCGATCTTCGGCTTCCCCTATGTGATTACCACGACCCAGGGAAGGGCGGCCGAGCGCATCTGGTCGAAGCTCCACGTCAAGCCAAACGGCGTGGTGGCCGGCAATATGCTCTTTCCCTCGACCCGCGTGCATATCGAGATGAGCGGCGGCAAGGTGATCGATGTCATTTCAGAGGCCGCCCACGAACTCGCCTCGGCGGAGCTTTTCAAGGGCAACGTCGATTTAAAAAAGCTCGAGACCGTTTTTAGAGAGCAAGGTGAAAAGGTCTGCTGCGTCTACGTCGAATTGGCGGTGAACTCCTGCGGCGGCCATCCGGTATCGCTCGCCAATCTAAAAGCAGTCAAAGCCATGGCATCGGTCCATCGAGCGCCGCTGTTCCTTGACGCCTGCCGGATTTTTGAGAACAGCTATCTGATCAAGCAGCGCGAGCCGGGCTATCATGATCGCACGATCCAGGAAATCGTGCGCGAGACCTGCGATCTCGCCGACGGCCTAACGATGAGCGCGCTCAAGGATCTTCTCGTGCCGATGGGAGGTCTCATCGGCACGCGCGATCCGGCAAGCTATCAGAAAGCGACGATGCAAGGATTTCTCGACGGCGTCCAGCCTCCGGGAAGCGCCCTGGGAATGATGAGTGTGGCGCTCAGGGAAATCTTTGCAGCCGAGTCCTACGTCGCCGACCGGGTGGAGCAGACAAACTATTTGTGGCGCAGGCTCAACGGCGGCGTGCCGCTGGTCCAACCGCCGGGCGGCCACGCGGTTTTCATCGACGTGAAAAAGTTTCTGCCCCATGTCGCGCCGGAAAACCATCCGGCCGAAGCGCTGGCGGCCTTTCTCTATCACATGTCGGGAATCCGGGTGACCAAGGGTCCACCGGCGGCGCCAAGCCAGGTCGAGCGGGGCGTGGAATTGTTCCGCCTCGCGGTGCCGGCGCGCAAGTACGTACAGAGGCACATGGACGACGTGGCGGAGGCGGTGCTTTACGCGTATGCCCATCGCGAGGAAATCAAGGGACTTAAGAAAATTGACAAACCAGACAGATCCAAATATGACCCGTCTTATTTTGTTCCGGTGTAGAAATGCAATCAGCACGACAGCCCCAATCCTCGAATGACCGTCACCTGGGCGCGTTATTCTTTCGCAGAGCCGCGGAATTAGGCGACCGGACCTTCGTCAAGTTACAACGGGGCGAGCGCTTCGAAGAGATTTCGTGGCGTGATTTCGGCGCTAGAGTTCGCGGCGCCATTTTAGGCCTTTACGCTCTCGGATTGGCCAAGGGCGATAGGGTTGCGATCCTCGGCGGGAACAGCGTGGAATGGCTCTGCGCCGACATGGCAACCCTGGCGGGCGGTTTCCCTAACGTCGTTGTCTCTCCCAGCCTGTCGGACAACATGCTCCGCAAAATGTTAGACCACTCGCGTTGTCGCGCGATTTTTGTCGAGGGCGATACCGGCGTCGGCAGGTTGCTCAATCTCCTCGGTCAACTGCCGTCGCTCCACCATATCATTGTTTGGGACGGAACCGCTTCCGGCCTGCCGCACACGCTGACGTTTTCGCAGTTGCTTTCTCTGGGCGCGGGACAGAGCGAGGAGCGCCTGGGCGAGATAATCGAATCGATCCATCCTCATGATCTGGCTTCGATCATGTACACCTCAGGCTCCACGGGCGAGCCCAAGGGCGTCATGCGCACACAGGAGAACCTGCTGTCGAATATTTCGAACGGCGGCCCGATCGTGCTCAGCCGGCCGGAAGAGGTTACCGTCATCGTTTTGAGCCTGAACCATTTGCTCGGACGTTTCGGTTTCCTCAAGAGCGCCGTCACCGGCCGGACCACGGCGGTGATCGAGGCGACCGAGCAGTCGGTCAACATGAAAGTCATCGAGGCGCTATCGCCGACGGCCATGACCATCGTACCGCGAGTCATGGAGACGATGTGGAACAAGATCTTGGATGGCGGGAAGAACCGCCAGCTATGGGAACGGCTCGAAACGCTGGATAAGGACAGGGTGGAGCATGGTTCTTTGAGCGGCACCGATGCCCGGCAATACGATTCATTGAAGTCCGCGCTCAAAGAGAGGACGAAACGCGCTCTGGGCGGGCGCATTAAATATATTTCTTACGGCGGCGCGCCGATGCGGCCGCGAATCGCACACTTTTTTCAACTGATCGGCATTCCGCTGCCCGGCACCTACGGCTCAACCGAGTGCGGCGGGGTAACATTGAGCGGCATAGGCGATTCTAAGCCGGGGAGCTTGGGAAGACCGTTCCCCAACGTCGAGATTCGCATCGCCGGCGACGGCGAGATTCTCGTGCGCGGACCGACGGTGACTCCCGGGTACTTCGAAAATCCGCAGGCGACCAGCGAGGTGATCGACCCCGACGGCTGGTATCATACCGGCGACCTCGGCAGGATAGATTCGGACGGATGCCTTTACGTCGTCGGCCGAAAAAAAGATGTCTTTTACTGTTCCGACGGCTCCAATATCTATCCGGGATACATCGAGCTTTTGCTAGAAAACGACCCGTTGGTGCGCCAGGCGATTCTTGTCGGCGACCACCGATCCTTCATCGCGGCGCTGCTGGTGCCGGAGCGAAAAAAAATCGCCGCCGAATTGACTAAGCAAGAGTCGCAACTGACCGACGATGACATTTCGGCCGCGCTTTACGCACGGCTGGAACAAATCAACTCACGCCTCGAAGAGGTCGAGAGGGTGCGCAAGCTGGTCGTCATGCAGGACGAATTCCCGGCTGAAGTCAGGAGCGTGACCGTATTTCAGAAGATCAAGATCGATCGTAAAGCTGTGGAAGAACGGTATCAGAAGGAAATCAAAAGTATTTATCGGTCTAGGGCAGAAGGCGAACGCGGATGAGTCAAGTTGCATTGATTTCCGGAGGAGGCGGTGGGATCGGCGGGGCGGTGGCGCGCAGGATGGCGCGGGCCGCCGTTACCGTCGTCGTCGCGGATTACGACCTCGACGCCGCCGAGAAAGTCTGCGGCGAGATCGTTCGCGCCGGCGGCAAGGCGGAGGCGATGTCGGTCGACGTGACCCAGGCGCGGGAGGTCAAAGCGCTGGTGACCGACGTGACGCAGCGCTTGGGCCACATCGATGTTTTGGCGAACATCGCCGGCGGCAGTTTTTACACTAAAAGGATCGAAGAATTCAGTTGGGCGGAATGGAGACAAGTCATCGACGTTAATCTCAAGGGCACGTTCCTCATGTGCCGCGAGGTGGCGCCGCTCATGCAAAAGCATAAATGCGGTCGCATCCTCAACACCGCGTCGAACTATGGCGTGACCGGCTCCGCGCTGCGCGCACCCTATTCCGCCGCCAAGGCCGGTATCATCGCTTTCACGCGCTCGCTTGCGCTGGAACTTGCTCCGGACGGCATTCTGGTCAATACCATTGCGCCTGGGCCGACGGACACGCCACGGGTGATGGAAAAGGAGACGCCCGAGGCGCGTAAACAGCGCTGGTGGTCGGCGATTCCGCTCGGTCGGACGGGAAAACCGGAAGATCTCGCGGAACTATTTTACTTTCTTACGACGCCGGAGAGCGCGGCGATCACCGGGCAAACCTTTCATTGCAACGGAGGACTGATTTAGTGATGAGACTTCAAGGCAGGGTCGCGGTGGTAACGGGCGGAGCGCAGGGACTCGGTCGCGCCATTACTCTCGGCATGGCACACGAAGGCGCCAAAGTGGTGGTCGCGGATCTGCAGGCGGACAAAGCCGAGAGTGTCGCCAAAGAAGCGCGGTCGCTTGGCGCCGAAGCCCTGGCGGTGGAAGTCAACGTGGCGAGCGAGCCGTCGGTGCAGCGGCTCGCCGAAGAAACCTTCAAGCGCTTCGGCGCCGTCGATATTCTCGTCAACGACGCCGGCGTTTATCTTAGATCGCCGGTCGTGAGCAAAACCGAGGAAGACTGGGACCGCACGTTCAATATCAATCTCGGCGGCAATTTTCTCTGCGCGCGCGCGTTTGTCCCCGCCATGCGCAAGCAAAAAAGCGGCCGCATCATCAGCATCGCCTCCTCGATCGCCCACACCGGCGCCAAGGAGTTTGCCGATTACGCCGCCTCCAAGGCTGCAATCATCGGTTTCGTCAAAGCGCTTGCCCGCGAGCTCGGCCCCGATGGCATCACCGTGAACGCGATCTGTCCCGGCTCGGCCAACACCGATATGCCGCGCCGCCATCGCTCCGAAGAAGAAGTGATGGCGCGGCTAAGAGCCACGCCTTTGGGTCACGTCCTCGAGCCCGAAGATATCGCCGGGTCGGTTCTCTTTCTCGCCAGCGACGCCGCGTCCTACATCACCGGGCAGGCTTACAACGTTAATTGCGGCACTGTCATGATCTGAAGGTGCGTTGGGCGTCTTTTGCAGCTCACGTTGAGGTTGCCTCCGGTTTGAGTAATTTGACCTCCCTCGTTGTTGATCTGAAGCGGCAAGAAAATGAATGTGATAGGCGAGACATATGAGTGAAACTTTATTACGTGCGGATATTGCGCCGACAGGCAAGCTGCGAGTCGGCATCAACTATGGCAACCCGGTGCTCGCGACGCGCGATTCGGGCAGCGGCGAGCTGCGTGGCGTGGCGGTGGATCTGGCGCGGGAACTCGGTACGCGGACCGGCTTACCAGTCGAGCTTGTCGCATTCGAATCCGCGGGAAAAATGTTCGACGCGGTGAAAGCCGGAGCGTGGGACGTAGCGTTTCTCGCCATCGACCCAGGACGCGCAGACGAAATCGATTTCACCGCTCCCTATATCGAGATCGAAGGAACCTATCTCGTACCGCCGGGCTCGCCGTTGCGCGCCATCGCGGACGTGGACCGCGAGGCCGTGCGCGTCGGTGTCTCCGCGAACAGCGCGTACGATTTGTTTTTGGGCCGTA
>Ga0153915_10002195_pt1 | contig 17908 bp, 15 predicted proteins | sample Opewatmetagenome_2_FD_107003 | JGI IMG/M metagenome (GOLD analysis project Ga0153915, IMG submission 107003) | Freshwater wetland microbial communities from Ohio, USA - Open water 3 Core 3 Depth 3 metaG | ecosystem: Environmental > Aquatic > Freshwater > Wetlands | place: USA: Ohio, Lake Erie...
AAGGCCGGTCGGGAGGCACCGGGGTACAGGAAGGGCGGCGGGCTTCATGATCTGTTGCGTGCTTGCAACAACTGTAGCTCGGGCGACCACAGTTTGTCTGTGAACACTTCTCACTGAAATGCTCCCAACGTCCCATTTACGCGGCACGCGTGATCTGGCTTACACATGGCACAGCAATTGCTTGACCACACGGCGCGGGGGTGAGAGAAATGAACCAATTGCTTCGTTATCCGGCTTCCGCGGTCCGCGCTTCTGCCTCACGCGTCTTTCTTTTTCGAACGGCGATCGCCGCCTATGGCGTCGTGGGCGCCGTTATGGTGGCCTCGCTTGGTTTTCCCCCGAGCATTGGTGCGAGCGCTACACTCGTCAGCGGGTCCGCCAGCGACGAGCGCATCGATAGTAACGTCTCCCGATCCGGCGCCGAGGCCACCGAGGCTGCGGGCCCGGACACTCTCGGCGCGGCTACGGCGGCACAAGAGATTATTCCAGCCGGCAGCGAAACTTCCCAAGCCGGCACGGACACCATCTACGTTCCGGAGCTCGTAAAGCCCGAGACAGAGGAGAAGGCCGAGAGCGAACTTATTCTCAAAGAAGGGCCTGACATTGATGTCCGCTTTGGCAAAAGCCTCAGGAAATTTCTAATGAGCGAAGACGAAGAGACTGGTGAGTTCTCTGTGAGCCCATCCGTGTCTTATGACAGAGTGGACGGCCCCTCGCTCTTTCTGCACGAAGAGTTCAGCAGTTCGGAAAAACTCTACCCGAGACTTGATTTCATGGAAGGCTACGCATGGAGCAGCGAGAAATGGCGATACAAACTCGACTTCGAACAACCCCTCTTTTCGCAAAACAGCTTCTCCTTCGGCGCCTCGGTCTACCTCATCACTGACACATTCGACAAAGAGATCATTGGAAACGCTGAAAACACACTCTCGTCATTCTTTCTAAAGAAAGACTACAGGGACTATTTTGAAAGAGAGGGAGCCTCCGTATTCGTAAAGCAGAAATTCTTGAATTGGAACAGCGTGAAAGCTGAGTATGCCGAGGACACCTATACGTCCTTGGACGTGATCGCAAGGGGCGTTTTCTACAAGCTCTCGCGGCAGTTTAGACCAAATCCACCTGTAAACGAAGGCAAGTGGTCGGCCGTTACTGCCCAGTACGAGCTCGACACCAGGGGAGATAATCAGGCTGGGCCGACAGAGTACTGGCACCGTCTCGAGTACGAATATGGACGTCACAAAGATGAACCCTGCATCGAGTACACTCGTCTCGGAGCTGATTTGAGGACCTATCTCAACCTGAGCCCCGGACAATATCTCTCTTTGAGGCTCAAGGTCGGCGCGACCCCATCCGGCACCCTTCCCTTCCAGAAAGAATTCTACGTCGGCGGGATCGGCACTCTGGCCGCACACGCCCACAAGGAATTTCGCGGCGATCACATGATTTTGCTCAATGCAGAATACGCTGTTAACGTCGTGAAAAGATTCCAGTTCATTTTGCTCACCGACGCTGGGAAGGCCTGGCAGGGCCGAGACGAACTCAAAAACCAGACGCTTGCGCTCGACGCTGGGGCGGGAGTGGGCATTGATGGCGGGATAAGAGTTTTCGCCGCAAAGAATCTTCAGAGAGAAAATTCAGAAGTGGTCTGGACGCTGAGATTACAGCGTACATTCTAACTGGTCCTTGTGACCTTTCAGTCTATGCGAACATCCCAGTTGAACCGTGTGCAGCTTGGAGGGTTTCAGCGAGCATTCTCGCGACCGATCGCACATACTTTCAGGAACACCTTCCTGGAACTCTACGGGCGTTTCATCATCGCATTGAGCCTCGGCATTGCGATAAGCCTCGCGTGCTCTACTTGCCTATCTGCGCCTGGTCCCACTCTTGTGATCGAGAAGATCGAAGTGAACTCAGGCTTGCTAACCGTAAACTTCAGCGCACAGGGCCTCTTTTCCCCTCGCATTGTCGAGAGTATCACGCGAGGGTTTCCGGCCACGCTTACCTACGAAATTCAGCTTTGGAAAGACAGAAAAATGTGGATGGACAAGCTCATTCAAGTTAACACGCTCTCCTACAGAATAAAATATGATCCATGGGAGGCGGGCTATCGAATACAAACGAGGATAGGTAGTAGTCCCGCAGTTTTTGATATCGAACACGTTGAGCGTTCCCTTTGCATCCACGTCAAGACCCTGGTCGGAAGCGTCAGGACTGTCCAACCGACGGCGACGCACTACATCTCGCTCAGGGCAACTATGGTGCCTGTCACTCCAGAGGATATGGATGAGGTTGAAACGTGGTTGAGTGACGGAAAACCCAAGGGAAGGAGAGGAATCACTGCGATTCCGGGCTATCTCTTTGACGTCATTGTGGGGCTCTCGGGCCTGGGTGACGAGGCGGTCACGGCCAAAAGTCCGCCGTTTCAGTTAGTGAACCTTCCGGTGTCGGAAGAGATTCAGTAGAGCCGTTCGAAGTCGTAATCCGATGACGCGTCTAGGAGAACGGATCTAGTGGGACGGGAAAAGGCGAGATGCGGTCAACCGCGCGGCGAAGGACGGGCTAGGTTCACGAGTGGTGCACAAACTAGCGGGACAGGATGACTTTCTTCGTGACGGTCTGCTGGCTGGCTTCAAGTCTCAGGAAATAGATGCCGGACGCTGCGAGTTTTCCCCGCTCATCAATTCCATTCCACACGGCCGAATAATTGCCCGGAGGGAGTTCCTCATCGACGAGCGTCCGCACGAGCCTACCGCCTACGTCAAAGATTCTCAGAGTCAAGCGTTGCGGTGACGTGCCAACCGTAAAATTCACATTGAGAACAGGATTGAACGGATTCGGGAAGCTATTGAGAGCCAGCGGCGCAGCCTTAGCACTCGCTCCCTCCGCGCCGTTTACAAGCGAGAGCATGAAATCCTTAAGACCAGGAATCTCACTGGGTAGCGGGAGACTGCCGTTCTCGATGGTCCCGCTGTAGTTCGCGGCGGCGCTTCCAAACAAAAAGCGGAAGTCCTCCGCGAAAATCTCGGTCGGCCGATTCTTGTGGATGGCGTCTGCATTGTAGACTGACATATCTGTGATGCGGCGAAGCTCCCGATATTTCTGCCACAGCCCACTATTTTCATCAGGCATGAGGCGTCTGTGAATTATGTGACCCAGTTCATGAACGACTGTAAAATGCACGAGCTCAGGGGAACACTCGAGAACTCCCGGAGAGAGAAATACTTCACCCAGGCTGGCAGAAGACTCGAGGATCCCTCTTCTCGGACAAGGCAAGATAAATGTTTCAAATTGGATCGCGTCTGTCGGATAAGAAACTTGGGAGATGGCCTCTTCAACCACAGCGCTATCAAAAGGGTGAAAGTCGCCATCGCCCTTGTTGGTGATCTCCGGATCATTGATGTCGGTGATCAACTCCCAGCTCTGGCCCAGCGGCGAAGTGAAATAGAGCCTGCCATCGATCTTGGAGGTGTAATTGCCGAGAACATCGGAGACGACGTGTATGTTAGTTGAAGCCCCGGCAGGAGCGACAAGTATTAAGCAAAGGGCCAAGCCTAGGAGCAGGGTCAGGGGCAGCGCCAGGGCCGAGGCCAGAGAGCCGCGCGAAATCGCTAATGCAACTGATTTCAGCGCGGATAAACACGCTTGGGCCAGATGCACTGGGAAGAGAGCCCGGCACGCAATTAGTGCACGGCTGAGGAGGTGTGATGGGCTTCCTGCGTGTCGAGCTCCCCTACAGTGCTCGTCCTCGCTCCCAGTACTCGCTGTACTCGCTATGTCGAGACCCTTTCTCATCTTGAATGTCGTGTGAAACTTCATTAAATCTCTCGTTTAATAGTTCCTTATGAATCCTCACTCGCGCAGTTATCGCAAGCGGCATGCCACACCCAGGCCAGAAGATATCGATTGGGAAAAATCACCCGAGGAAAATTTCCCAGCAGGTTGGGCAGTGCAATGGATTATAGACTAAACAGTTAGACAATCAATGGTAATCGTTGACGGGATCTACGCGGAGGTATTGAGGCGCCGTGCACGGCATGAGGCTGAAGATCGCGGTGGACGTTGGGAAATTTCTCGCAGGGATAGACGGCAGCGTCCGCCACAGCGCACAATTCTAATTACTTAAGAAACAAGCGATTACGGCAGCGAAAAATCGAGAAGATCAGAAAAAGAAAAAACCCGCAGTGAAGCGGGTTTCTCCTTTTGTAACCGAGCTGTTGCTGACTCATGCGGCTTTGGCGCACTGGAGAGCCATCGCCGCGTGCATGAGCCGCTGACCTGCCACTACTGTCCGCCGCCTGCCAACATGTCTGGCGTCGTTGGCGGAGATGCCGGCGTACTGGTCGGAGCCGCGCCCCCAGGCGTCCTCGTAAACCCAACGCCGCCTACCCCTCCAGCCGCGCCCGCGCTTCCAGGACCAGCAGGACCCGCCGGCGACGTCACTCCAGCTTGATCCAGCGGCTTCGGCGGCTTGCCGAATTTCGACATCACCGTTGCACCAATTCCAATCAAGCCGGCGCACACCATTATTGCGTATCCCACGATCCTGATCGGGATTGAGAGACTCCACCAGACCCCACCCGGGAGCCCAATGAATTTCCCTACTATGGGAATGGCCTCCATGATCAGAACGCCGAGGAGGGCCGCCGCCACAATGGACATCGTTCGCGTTTTCCCTCCGAAGAGTCTGTCTCCGAGAGCGAGTCCGACCGCCGTGTAGCCAAAGAATCCCACCACAATGAGCGCAAACGGCAGGAGTATCGCTACTAGAATCCCGATCAGAGTTATGCACAGCAAGACCATTGCAATCGGCGTGAGTACAATAACCAAGAGTCCGACCCCAAAGGACGCCAGCAAGCTTGATTTCGCCTTGTCAGAGGTGTTCTTGACTCTGTTGCGAGCGAGAAGGAGAATAATCCAGGCCACGAAGATAACTACTATGGCCTTGCCTACTGCAAACGCCAACCCAAAAAATCTCAATCCTGTGATTCCGTGTTTTGGCCACCCCCCGCGTAACAGCCACTCCGGGATGTGCCCACCAGTAACAACTTCGTCACCCTTTAAAACTGAACCAGGCGCCCGATCTATGCTCCCTCCGACGCTTACGCCGTCGCCCTCAATAACTCCCGTCGGCCCCATGGTAATGACGCCGCCAATCGCAACGCAGTCGCCCATCACGGTTCCATTCACGGTGACAGAGCCTCCGATCGATACGGCATCGCCGTCAATCGTGTCGCCTTCCGCGACAAAAATGTCTTCACCGAATCTGACGACGTCCTTGCCGTCACCGTACTCCTCGTCTCCGATCGTGATCTTGATGTTGCTGGGCTTACGTTTCTCGATCTTGAGATCGAAGAGATCGCCCGGCTTCGATTTTTTGCCTGCCGCAGGCTCATTCTTGCTGACCTCGGGTTTTTCTCTCATCTCGCCCAGGGGGACCGCCTTTTCGCCCAGATTTATTGTGTCTTCCCCTGCGGCAATTTTGAGAACCTTCGCGTTTGAACCTTCATCGGTCGTGAGTCTGTCGTCAGGAGATTTTGCCCCTGTCTCTCCTGCGCCCACGACGCCACTGGCCCCTGCGACGACAAAGTCTCTGGCCTTTCCGCTTATGACAGTTGCGTCATCGCCGATTGTAACTTGCATTCTGAAGCAGAATCCGTCGCAGACTGCCTGGGCCGCAGGGACCGGAAGCAGGACTGACAAGCCGAGGACTGCCAGGGACAGGAAGGCCACGACTGTCACGATTTTCACCTTGGATGCTCTAGAAAATGATTCCGACATTTGTGTATCTCCCCTTTGGCGCTGTCCCTAGAAGCCCCCTTAGGAGCAGCAGGGTTAGCATGAATAGAAAAACCTCCATCACTATCAGTTGCGGATCAAGGTGCCTTGCCGCAATTCCAAACGCGCTGAAAATGGGACGCAATTTCTCGATTACTAAGACAAAGATCTCTCCGATTTTTAGACCGTGCATGAAAGAGGTTACCAACCAGTCAAAGCTCTTATGGAATACGCCAACAATTCCGGTGATGATAAGCTCCGTGGGCCTTTCGAAACCGTGCGAAGACGGCGCAAAGGTCCCGAGGAGTCTCGAGAAAATGAACAGCACCGCCGCGATTGAAGCAACTGCGACCCAGATCGCGCGACGCCTTGCGACTTCGGCATGCCGGGCCAGGGCCGCGGCACGATCGCGGAGTGCTGCGACTTCGGGCGCGGCTCCAGGCTCGGTCCCCGGCACAATAACTGTTGCTCGAGTTGCCCCCGCAACTGCGCGGGCACGAAGTGCTGCAAGATCTGGCGCCGTAGGGCGAGCGGTCGCGGCGGCAGCGGCTCTGGCGGCCGCGGCGCGGATGTCGACGGCTGCGGCCGATTCCGTGAAGGCTGCGCCGGCGGCCTTGACAGCTTCTGCGCCGGCCGCGCGCTGACTGATGAGGTTTCTTACAAATGCCATGACTGGCTTATCGAAATCGCGACTCGGTTCGAGATGAACAGCGTCATAAGCTGGAGTGGCAAGAAGTGAGAAAAGCTCATTCCACTCTGCCACCCGCACCTTGCAGACATCGCATCCGGCGAGGTGAGCTTCAAACTTGGCTGCCTCGGCCTGGCTCAATTCGTGGGCAGCATAAAGGCGAGACAACTCGTCACAACCCAACCCTCTTGTTTTCATTGCCTTAATCTCCCCGGCCGCCCCGGCCTCGAATATGTTGCCAAATCGTTAAGATCCACGTGCCCTTCAATCCGAGCACCTTCCTATTGCTAATACGTAAGACATACCCCTAAAGGTTGCAACAACTTCTGGCAGGAGCGCGGCCTTCTAGTCCAGTTGTGACGCTGTTTACCTGTACCGCCATTGCCGTTACTGCCTTGAACTGCACTAGATACCGGCTTTATCTACCGCCGCCCCCATCCAATCCTTTGTGGACGGATCGACGGGCGCGGCCATTGCGTTCCTCATGCATCCCTCTGCTTTAGTTTCCTCCTCAGCATGTTGTGGGCCCTGTGCATCCTGGCTTTGACCGTCCCGAGAGGGAGTCCCAAGATGTCAGCGATCGCTTCGTAAGAAAGATCCTCTTGGTGCCTCAGGACTAGGACCACGCGGTAACGAGGAGGAAGAGAATAAAGAAGCTCGATCACTTTCCTGTATTCATCCATCATGCCAAGGACCTCATCCGGCATGGGGCGGGTATCCACGAGCTCGATCTGGAGATCCTCTTCCCCCAGAGTCTGATCGAGCGAAATTGCGAACGGCTTGCGGCGCCTGTACCTATCCACGCAAAGATTGTAAGTAATCTTGTAAATCCAACGCAAAAAGGGCCTCGTCGGATCGCAGCTTTCGAGCGACTGAAAGGCCCTCATGAACGCTTCCTGCGCGGCGTCCTCAGCGTCTTCTTCCTGGCCCAGCATCTTGAGCGCAAGCGAATAGACCGGTCGCCGATATTTTTGGAGAAGCTTGGCGAACGCGGATTCCTTCCCCTTTAAGGCGCTCAGGATAAATTCCGCATCCTGCCTGAGACTCTCTTCTTGCCTGAGACTGTCGGGTGTGGGGCTGTCTTCCGGCGTGAGGCTGTTCTTCCGACCAGGATTGTCTCCCTGGCGAAGGCGACTCTCAGGTGGATTCCTGTCTTCCGGCGATTGCCGCATAGCTCCTCTGGCTTTCCCCTCTCTTGCGCTAGGCTAGCCACTAGCAGATTACGGCTAAGACGCCTTGAGGTCAAGTGGGACGGGGCGGGCGGCGCAGGCGAGCGCCCACGCTCGAAACGCCCGTCCGCGCCCTTCCCCGCTGCTTTTGCCTTGACACGTGGGCTTTCGTCTCATACGGTTGCGAAGAATCTAATGTCGTCGATAAACCAGATTCGTCCACACGGAGGCACTAATGAGTTTCATCGAATATGTGATCGCAAGAGAGATCCTCGACTCGCGAGGCAATCCAACAGTCGAGGTTGACGTTGTCTTGGACGATGGCACTGCCGGGACCGGTCGCGCTCCCTCAGGGGCATCGACAGGCACATACGAAGCACTTGAATTGCGTGATGGTGACAAGACCCGATACCTGGGGAAAGGCGTCATCACTGCCGTCGCGAACGTGAACGTGAAAATCGCGCAGGAGCTCGAGGGCGAGGACGCGTCAAACCAGGCTGCCATTGACAAGCTCTTGATCGAGCTCGACGGAACCGACAACAAGACCGACCTTGGCGCGAACGCGATTGTTGCAGTGTCGATGGCAGTTGCCAGCGCAGCCGCCGAATTCAACAGAACACCCCTCTACAACTACCTTGGCGGCGTCAACGCCAGGACGCTTCCGATTCCCATGATGAACGTCGTGAACGGTGGAGCTCACGCGGACAATAACGCCGACATACAGGAATACATGCTCGTCCCCGCAGGTGCTCCGACTTTCGGCGAAGCCTTGAGGATGGGCTCAGAGATTTTCCACACGCTGAAGAAGATCCTGAGCGACAAAGGCCATGTGACAACGGTCGGCGATGAAGGCGGTTTCGCTCCCAACGTGAAATCAAACGAAGAACCTCTCTCGCTCATGACGCAGGCAATAGAAAAAGCCGGATACCGACCGGGCGAGCAGGTCTTTCTTGCGATTGATGCAGCGGCGAGCGAATTCTATCAAAAGGGAAAGTACGTGCTAGAAGCCGAGAAGAAACCCCAGAAAACGTCAGCCGAGCTTGTCGATTACTACGGCAATCTCGCCTCCAAGTACCCGATAGTCTCGATTGAAGACGGGCTCTCTCAGGACGATTGGGACGGATGGAAGCTTCTCACTGAGAAATTGGGTCACAAGATGCTAATCGTGGGTGATGACATCTTTGTCACAAATGTGGCGCGTCTACTTCGTGGAATTCGAGAGAAAGCCGCAAACTCGATTCTGATAAAGGTAAACCAGATCGGCACGGTCACTGAAACACTCGATGCGATCGAGATCGCCAAACGCGCTTCGTTCGGAACTGTGATTTCTCACCGCTCCGGGGAGACGGAGGACACTTTCATTTCACATCTCGCCGTGGCAGTGAATGCCGGCCTGATCAAAACCGGCTCGCTCTCCAGGAGCGAGAGAATCGCGAAATACAACGAGCTATTGCGAATCGAGGAAGAATTGGGCGAGGCAGCTGAATTCGCGGGGATGAAGGTGTTGAAAGCTGCGGCAGTCGAGAAGACAGGGACGGGAGCGCGCAAGCGGGACGCTCGGCGAGACGACGCGCAAGCGGACAGAGGCACAGCCAGGGGGCGGCGATAATTGGCGGCTGTGCAAGCGGGGCGCTCGGCGAGACGACGCGCAAGCGGACAGAGGCACAGCTGGGGGCGACGATAATTAGTGGGAACGCGCAAACTGGGGGCGACGAGCCGGACGAAGAGGGTGGCGCTGCGAAATCGTTAAGGAAGGCTGCGACGAGCCGGTTGCAGAGGGTTGCGTGCGAAATCGTTAAGGAAAACCGGGGCGGGCTGGCCGCAGAGCGCGTGCACGGCGAAGTCGTCAAGGAAGGCTGCGGCGGGCTGGCCGCAGAGAGTTGCGCGCGAAATCGGTGATGAAAGGCATGTGTGAGCGTGGACAATATAGCGAGCAGAATCAAACGTCATAGGCTCGAGCGATATCGAAAGCCAGAGCCAAAGAACAGACGGCTCCTCATTCGCCTCGCACTCATCGGCGTGTGTGTCTGGCTAGCCTACCAAGTAATTGCGAGCGAACACGGCCTTATCAAGATGGCCCAGACAAAGAGCGAGCTAAAGAGACTCGACATAGAAGCTACTCTACTCGCGAAAGAAAAAGCGAAGCTCGGCGAGACCGCAAAACTTTACCAGAATAATCCCTTCCTTCTGGAAAAAGCCCTTCGCGACGAACTCGGCATGGTAAGAGAGGGCGAGCGCGTCTACAGATTCCGCGACGTGCCAGAAACAGAGGAGCCGCAAGATAGCGGCTCCCCAAACAGACAACCTTCCAAGTAGCAGATATGCCAGGTGATCTGCGGCCCTGGGTGCACGGCGCCACAGCGGCTCTTATTCTATGTAGCTTCGGCGCTCCCGTGCGTGCGATGCCTTCCTCGGGTCCAATCCGCATGAAAGTTCGTGCCGAACGCTCCTACCCTGCACAGAGCCGTCACTTCTTTCTCGTTGTCCTGTTTTCGAGGCTCTTATACTCCTTTCCACCTTCTGGCATCATATAGAGCTCGTAAAGATATTCATCCCTGCTCACAAATGTGGTGACGCTTCGCACCTTAATCGTGCCTCCCGTCATCGGATCCGGCCAATCTCCAGTCTCCGTCTCCGCCTTGGTCAAAGTGTCGCGAGTCCCCTCGGTCAGATAGAAACTAGTGCTCCAATTATCGATCCAGAAAGTCACATATTTCTTCTTAAGATTATCGTAACCCACGATCTCCATTCCCTCAAACGGCTGGCCAAACATGGTTCCAGTGAACTTCATCATTATGAAGCGACCACCGAGGATTACCTGTGCGTCGCACGACCCTTGACTCACTACAGGCTTTGCGTCAGGAGCCATCCAGGCCGTGGTTTTCACGTCCCACTTCCCGACGAGGTCATTGAAATAAGCATGGTTCTCATTGGGCGCCATCATCTTCATATATTCCTGCATCATTTTCTGCTGATCTTCTTGTGTGTCAGCGGCACCAGATAAGACGGGGGCTACGACTAGAGCTACGATCACGAACAGACACAGCACGAACGGAGAAACTAGGTACGATGCGAGGTTACGAGCACGACGCATTGTCTGAGACACGGCAAACCTCCTTGAAAGGTGATGGTTGGAAGGACGGAAGGTTCGGGCGAATATTCTCGCATGTCCTGCCTGCCTCGCGCAATGGGAAATGTGACTTCTATCACGAGGGCCCACGAGTCTGGGCACGACAGGAAATGCGAGGTTTCGCCGAGGAAAATTCAATTGTCAATGGGCTTGACACGCCGGGGATTTGCTTATATGTTTATCAGGGCAAAAGAAAGATCGCGGGGTGGAGCAGTCTGGTAGCTCGTTGGGCTCATAACCCAAAGGTCGCTGGTTCAAATCCAGCCCCCGCTACCAACGAGTAAGTCCCTGATACCTAACAAGTTTCGGGGACTTACGTTTTTGTGCTGGAGTGACTAACTGGCAGGAATTGGGTCGTTCTTCTGGCACTCGTCAAACAAGGTTTTCGTAACGCTGTGCATTGGGTTCGGTCAAAGAGTCCGGTTCTTCGATAGCCCCTCTTGTCCCTGTACGATTTCAAGTAAACTAGGGAAGACGTATACCGCAGGACTTCTCCCCTTTGGTTCCTCAAGTCGATTGATAATGCCCGCTCGTAGCAACTTGTTCAGCACTATGGCCGCACTGGCTCTTGGAATCTGGGACTTGGCTGCAAAGAAGCTGCCATTGAATATCGGCCTGTCAAAGAGAAAGTCCAAAGCTTGAATAGCGAAGCGAGAACGCGTAGCGTCAGCGACGGTCCTTTTCATCTTGTTGTAGAGTGCCATGATGTCAGTGGCTTTCTGGCTGTCAACTCTTGCCTGAAGCTCGACCGCGCGCAAGAAGTACTCAATCCAACCCTTCCAATCCCCATTATGAGAAATTGCAGCGAGTCTGGAGTAATACTCTCCACGAGTGGACTCCAGGAATGCACTGAGATAGAACGCCGGGCTGTTCAATACTCCTTTCTCGTAGAGAAACACTGGAATGAGAATTCGGCCAATTCTCCCGTTGCCATCCAGGAAAGGGTGAATCAGTTCAAACTGAGCATGGATGACGGCTACCTGGAAGAGCCTGTCTTTTTCCTGATAATGACAGTATTCTTCCAGATTTGACATGTACTCTGGCACCTTGCTCGGTTCCGGCGGTACGTACGATGCCTCGCTAATCGGTGTGTTTGGCCTCCCAACCCAATTTTGGACGGTTCGAAACTCTCCCGCCCGCTTGTCTCGACCGCGAACTCCTTCGAGCAGCACAGAATGCATGCCTTTGATTAGATTCAGACATAAAGGGCGTGCCTTAAGCTCGCCCTCAGCGAGAGACATTGCTTTTCGATAGTTTAAAATCTCCCGAATATCTTGTTCTCGTTCGGTGATACCCGGTTTGGCTTCGAATCGGAGCACCTCCTCGAGAGTCGCCTGGGTTCCCTCAATCTTGGATGACAACACTGCCTCCTGGGTCATCATCGGCGACAGGAGAAGCCGGGGATTTGGCATGCCCTCTAGGAGTCCGTCGTAACGGGCGAGAGCGGAGTGTGCGACGGCAATGGGCGCGACAAGATATTCCCAGTCGATGTCCTTCAGGGGCAGTAGTTTCGGGGTGAAGCGAGTTGTCATAATTACCTCTGGAAAAGATTCATTCTGCTTGGGCCTGCAGGCCATAGAAGCTCAGGATCGACCAGCACCTCATGTTCACTGAAACACTTCTCCGAGTTGGCGTCTTCTTGTCTCGCCCCGGCGGGTCGCCACGTTCAGGCAGAGTCGGCTGGGTCGTCTGAGCCAGCGATTATCCTTTCACGCTGCTGCCTATGCAGAAAAAGCACACGCTTTGTTTCAAACAACATAAACAATATTAGACACAAATAGTTTTGTCAACATCCTATTTGACACAAATCCGAAGGGCCATCTTGCGGGACTCTCCCGAAGGATGTTAGAAGAGTATCGTGGCCGGCGATAGAAATCGTCTGCAATGCGTTGAATGATAATGCGTTACTGATGTTAGCGGACCAGTTAGGACCGGCCACCGGGGTCAGTTCAAAACCGGCAATATCGGGGGAGTCTGCGAACCTCTCCGGCCTACCCTGCATACACATTCGAGTTGTGCCACTCCAGGAACTCTCTGCTCGGCCGATTGTCAAGTGAATCTGGCAGCACGAGGAGTGGCCGCCCGTGGAGAGGATCGTAATCCTTCCCGTTTTCAAACTGCTGCTTTATCCGACGGCTGACCTCCACTCTGTAATCCGGGGATACAGTGAGGTAGCCTCGGTCGAACAGTATGTGGAGGTCGGAGCGAAGCAGCAACCCGTTGCCCGTGCGATTAGGTCCCCGATCCGCAAACGGCTTTATGTGGACTGCCTCCAAGACCGGTAGAGTGCGCTCCCCGGAAATCGCACACCGACGTTTGTAAGCCCCTGTGACAAGGATGCGGAACGCACCCTGGCCGAGTCTGCTGCGGGTCAGATATTCAGCTCCCAGCAGCGGCGTACCATCCGTGACTATTGGGGAAACCTGTTTGCCGAAAGGGACGGACAGCATCAGGAGCTCCTTCCTCGTCCAAAGCCGACCACCTATTGGCTCGGTTGTCGAGTAGGTCTTACTTGTGACGATACTCCTGCTCCAATCTTCAGGAGCTTTTATCCACTGTGACCGATCGAAGAAGAATGGCTCGTTGAGAATCAAGCATCCGATATCGGGATCAGATTCACTACGTTTGCCGCGCGCCTGAATGAGTCTTCGCAGCTCCTGGAAACTAGATGCCCCGTTCTTCTCGCCGAACGCGTCCCAGGCCAGAGGAAAAGGCAACCTCTCGGCCCGTACAAGAAACCCTCCGCCTGCAATGTAGTTTTCGGAACTGTGAAGTTTAGAAAGGAAAGGCGCGCCAGCCTGAAGATTCTTGATCAGATTCCCGCTCGGCCGCCAGAAGTTCACCTCGTCAGGCAGCAGGGCAGCAAGGTGCCGATACCAGGAGTTGTCGGTGACAGCTACCAAGTATTCCATTGGGAACGCCTCAGCAGAGAGAAACGAACCGATTGTGTTGTCTCGATTCGTGCGGGAACCATCCTGCCGCGCGGGGCACAGTTCGGCAAAACCGAGGACGCAGTTGAAGATGCAAATCCTCCATCGGCGCCCCAGAAGTGCCCATTCCGCCTATGGGCTAGGATAGCAGAAATCAGCCAAGATAGGCATGGTTTGCGCCTGATCAAAAACCGATTGCCTTCATCTCGAATAGCTTCAGCTTGGACCTTTGATCATCGGATAGAATCAAAGCCCTGTTGTTCCGGGAGGGAGATATCTCGGCATTACGCCACACCTCTCTCGTTATGCTGGTTGCGTCCCCTATCTTGACGCCCCTGACTCTGAGGTCGGGCAGGAGTTCAGCGGCGTCGAACAGAAACACGGATTCTATGCACCAGAGGCGGCTCTCATCCTTGGAGGTTCCCGACTTGCTCTCCGGCCCAGTCATCACAAGATAGAAATCCGGTACCGCGACTTCTCGAATATCGAGCAGGCTCTCCATCTTGCCGTACCACTTTATGTTCACTGTCTTCCCCGCCAAGGGACCAGACTCGAAAACTCCGTCCGAACCCTTGTGTGTCACAGTTTTGGCAAGCCTGATCCCGAAGATATCGGCAGCGATGTGCTCACCGATATGCCCCATCTGAGCGGGCCTGCCGATAATATCGGTTATTTGCTGTGCGACGAGATTTCGTTGTTTGAGGAGGGCGGCAAGACGTTCGAGATCGATCATTTCTTGTCTGCTCCTCATGAGCGAAGGCTGGGTTTAAGCCACGGACACGCGCCAGGCCGAACTCTGTTGAAGTCCTCAAAAGTCACCCACCCGAGCCGTCGTGAAATCGCTGCCCATTGGGCGGTGCGCAGATTTCTGTGGCAGAGGTCCCGAGCCAAAGCCTCCGGATACTTTTGATATTCACCCATCAACCAGCCGTAAAGCCTAGAGGTCCGATAGTCTTTAAAAAGCTTCGGGGTGAGCAATCCGAAAAGAGTCTTCTCCGGATCTCGTTTCTCAAGTCCCTCTTCGACACCCAGCGTTTTCTCCAACATGACGTCGATGTTTCTCGCTATCTGGTTTCTGAAATTGTCAAACGATATCGCTGGCGAGACGTCGGAAAGAACCTTCGCCTCGATGAGCCACGCGAATCCGTTTTGTAGGTTGACAAGCAGTGCATCGACGTGGGTAGGACCTTCCAACCGACGAGGACTGTGGCTGTCCGCGGCATCTTGCACATACGGAATCATCTGCCGCTCTTTAAGATTGGAAGCAAGCCAGTTAACGTATAGCCTCGGCGATGGAAGGCACGCTTCGAAATAAAGCTTCAGATTTCCCGTCAAACACTCCTTCCAGGTCGAAATCCCAATGAGCGGCGGGACCTTTCCGTAAGTCTGGCTCAGTAGATTCTCCAGCAGCGCTGTTCGATGTTTATCCTCGTAAACCGTTTTGAGCGCTGTGACCGTCCAGAATCGTTCGTCTTTCTCAATCTGACGCGGCAGCTTCGATTCCGTCACGGAAACGCCTTTCATTGATGCACGTGGGCTCATGAACTGGTGATATCTCTCTGCGCTCTTGACGTAGTACTCAACTTGCTTCCTCTTCCCCTCCTCATCATCTCCAGTAAAGTGCCTCAGAAGTTGATCTACCGTGAACGGTAGATACGTTTTGTCAATGACTTCCGGCATCTGCACCCCCGTTCTAGCACACCTGGTCCATCCACTTACGCGCATGCTGTTCATTTGTAAGCATCTGCACTCTATCCTGAATCATGCAGGCGCTAAACACAGTTCGAATATCCTCGATATGCGGATGCGGGTGCAGCGGATCGATAAAGAACACAACCAGATGGCATTGTCCGTACAAAACCTCCGTCGCTATCTCAATATCCCCACCTTTGGGCCCTGAGCGATATCTAAATATCCTTTCCTCGAGTTTCGTCGTTGCCGCCGCAACTTCTCGCCCTGTATTGCCAGTCGTCAGAATGCGTTTGAACCGACAGAGGATATCCTCAAACTCAATTGCAAATTCCACCATTCTAGATTTCATCTCGTCATGTGCGATCAGAGCAATCGTCATGTCCTCAATCGAGCTCGGCCATTTCTCCGGGCGAGCCAGACTTGTGGAAATCTCGCTGTAACCGACAGGCTGATGTGTTTTGCGTTGAGCTCGTTTCCCACTGCTCGCGAGCACCAGACTCAACGGACACTCCTTTCGGTCCCGCACGCAATCCATCTCGGCCTCGCTTTCGAACCATCTCATCACTGATCCGGTGTTCATCAATCGTTTTGCCTGCCACGTGTCGGACAGTCTCATTAGGGCAAGATTCTCAGGATTGAGCCAGTGAGTCGTGATTTGGTCCAGAAACGGAATGACTATTCGGCACATCCTCTGTACTATCAGATATGACAAAATTGTAACGCCGCCATCCTGGAATGAGGGAAGGCAGGTTGAGTTCCGCATAATGACTCGGCGCGCAGGTTGTCCCACAGGCATTATGCCTTCTGATTGAGCCTGTCCTAGCATTACCCTTTTGAATGTGCCTCCACTGAAGACAAAGTGAAACTTCTCTAACAGTGCCGGGTTGCTTCGATACATCTCCTCCAACACTCTTGCCACTGAATTATTCTTTCTCACACTGTCCTTGCTGGCGAGAACGCCAATGAGTCTTTGTGCTTTTGTCTGGCTGTGAGATAGCTTCGTGGTGGGCATGTGTTCCTCCGGTTCGATCAGACCTCGTTTGATGAAACGTTGCATCGATCTCTTCAGATGCGCACGGTGTAGGGGAAACCATATCACGAAAATACCGATGAGACAAGGGGAAACTTCTAGTAGCGTAGCCCTCTGTGCCGACCTGTTCTGCCTTTAGAATGAGCAGATCGGCATGGATCAGTTGGCTTTGGGGGCTAATTGGGCAGTTGAAGGGCCCGGACAGGAATGACAGTATCGACTTTTAGCTTAAGCGCGCAGATGGGCTTGGAGGGACAAGAATTTCGGAAAGTATGAATCAAGGCGAGGAAAATACCGTACGACTTTTCTGGATTAAGCGTACCCTATTGCTCGAGGATGTGGCTGTCAATAGGAAAGGCGTACTATACTCCCTTGTTCTCCGTTGATGGAAGCATGAATGAGCACGAGACAACACAGGCACCCGGCATTAGTCGCGGTGCAAGGCGTGGGCCGCCTGCTAGCCTCCGGTGAGAAAGGGCGTTGTCGATAACAGATCAGCACGCTTGCTGCGTTTCGGCTCCCCAGGAATTCCACTCGGCCCCAACCCGGAAGTCTTCGAGTTTCCGGCCACGACTAGCCGCGGGTCCACTTGGGTACGCAAAATCCAAAATCCCCCGATTACCACCTCTGCCCCCCCGTTCTTGATAAGTCGTCAGTAGAATTTCAAGAAAAACTCGCCGTTCTCTGCGCCCTCGAAGTCCGCAGTGTTCACTCGATTACGATAAACACTTATGTCGAATCGTTACGTGACTGAAGTTGAAGCAAAGCGGCAGCGTACGCAATTCCAGAGTGGCCACTTCTCCTGTGTTCGTTCGCTATGCCGGATTCCAAGAACGAAATGACTGTTTTGAACGTATCGGTCGGTATAGGTGTTTCAAGACGCCGACGCTGGCACAAGAAGCAGAGCAATGTCAGGGCAGAGCAACTTTCTTAGCCAATACCCAGGAGCACGAACGGAAACCGACCTTGATCCGCTGCAAGGGAGGAATTATCGATCTTTTGCTGACACTGACGTGCGTATTTCTTAGCTACCCACTGGCTGGCGAAGGGCTTCTGCGAGGTTTCAGCCATTTGTTCCGCAGATCGTAGTATTTGGTAGGATTCCGGACAAAGAGCCGTTGAACAACCCGCTTAACCCTCTTGCTCGACCTCGGGAATCCGTCTAGTATGGGGATTACGGTATCAATATTGATCTCGAGTTCATTCGGGAAGTCTACGATGATCTTAAGCAGACTCAAGAACCTTTTCTCTCCGGCCTTTTCGTACACGAGTCGCAGAATGTCGCCATTGCGGAGCCACGGCCACCAATACATCTCACCACCCTTCGCTAGGGCTAACTTCTGACAATAGAATTCCCTCTCGCGCCTAAGGCATTTGGACAATAACATATAAAGTTTGGCAAGATCGTAGCTCTTAACGATTCCTTCTTCAATAGCCTCGTAAATCCTCCGGAAGAGCCTATGGCCAAAATCCCTCGAGAGATAGCTCAGATAC
>Ga0153915_10002196_pt1 | contig 17901 bp, 17 predicted proteins | sample Opewatmetagenome_2_FD_107003 | JGI IMG/M metagenome (GOLD analysis project Ga0153915, IMG submission 107003) | Freshwater wetland microbial communities from Ohio, USA - Open water 3 Core 3 Depth 3 metaG | ecosystem: Environmental > Aquatic > Freshwater > Wetlands | place: USA: Ohio, Lake Erie...
AGACCGTCATAGAATATCTCCCTGAGATAGACTACCACCGAGCCTTCAACCCAGGCAAAGGCAGCGGCAAAGATCGCCACCCACATCCATCTTCTTGCGGATTCTGATATCATAGAGACTCTCCCTCATAATAAAAAAGGGATGTACACGATGACTTTTTCAGTCGCATGGACATCCCTGTTTAAAACTTAAAAAGGTAAGCTGCGGTCTTTAACTACTTCTGAGCCGCTCCGCCCTGTGGTGCACCGCCTTGAGGCGCTCCACCCTGGGGTGCCGCTCCGCCCTGGGGCGCCCCTCCCTGCTGTCCGCCCGCTGACCCAGAGCTGCCAGACTGGCCGCAGTATTTCAAAAAGGTCTTGAATTCGTCAAAGGTCAGTTTGCCGTCTTTATTGGGATCTGCCGAATCCGGCGGTGTTGTGTCGTTCAGTTCCTGCACCGTCATGAACCCGTCCGTGTTTTTGTCAGTGTGGCTGAAGATCCCGTCCTGTGCCCCGATTGCCGTCCACTCGGCCTTGCTTACCTTGCCGTCTTTATCTGTATCAATGGAATTTACCAGCTGGGTTTGATCAAGTTTCTTGCCTGAATTGGTAGAGCAATCATAAGTGCTTGACCCGCCTGCCGCCTGTTTTGTTTGCGCCCCTGCTACGGATACAGAGCCTATCAGGATCAGAGCCGCTAAAGTAATACGAATTGACATAATGACCTCCCGTTATTTGATTTGCAGTATTTTTTAATGACACAGAATTATGAAATAATGGTTTGGGTGTCAAGATATTTGTAGTTGACGATAAAGCGGAGGCGCCTGCTTAATAGCTTGATGCTTTCATGTTATCATGGTATGTATCAGGTTCGGCACAATCAAGGGATCTTAATCGGAAATTCACAAAAGGAGCGGAAATCATGAGTTCAGAAAAACATATTGTTCTTCCCAAGGACACCAAGGCATTCATATGTGCCAATTGCGGCGCAGTATCCCTTGACCCCAATGAAATCTGCAATGTGCAAGGACAGGGCATCAAATCCGACTGGTGTGGCACAAAGAGTATGAATCCGCCCAAATCCTGTTTTAACAGAAAAAACAATAACCGTTATAAATGCAAAAAATGCGGGCAGGTCGCGATTAACCCGGGGCTGTTATGCGAACCCGAGAAGATGATCATAACGGATTGATCAGGCTTTTTATTGATGTCCATCAAATAAAGGCTACCGTTAAACGACGGGAGAGGAGACGTCGGGCATCCTTATTCCGGCGAGAAAGGAGGAGGACATGATTATAAAAACCCTGGATGATGCCCCTCCCTTTGAATTGAAAGGGATCGAGCATGTTAAAAAACGGATTGTGATCGGGCCGTCCGATGGATCTCAGGAGATCGTGCTGCGCCATTTCAGCATTGAGCCTGGAGGGGCAACACCCCACCATGCCCATAAGTTTCCGCACCTGGTCAAGGTTGAATCAGGTCAGGGTGTGGTTGTTGATGAAAAAGGGGATGCCCATCCACTGAAGCAGGGCGATTTTATCTACGTTAATGACAATGAGACACATCAGTTCAAGAATGCGGGCGCAGAACTGTTTGAGTTCATATGTATTGTGCCCCGGAGGGGAGAAAACTGATTTTATCCCTTCCAGTCCCTGACAATCTGCAACGGAAATGGACGATATCCGGCCCTGAAATTATTTATTGATTGTAGGGATGAAATACAGGCCCGAGATCATGCCATTGCTGTCGAATGCTATCTGGCTGTCCAGGACGCCTTTTTCGAATCTGCATGTTACGAACACTACATCGTGATCCTGTATCCTGTTTTTTCTAACCTGACCCTGCCCGCTATAGGCCCCGAATTGGGTCTGCAAGGATTGCCAGATATCTTTAAGTTTCTGTTCAGACACAGCCGCTTTCATCCTTTCATCAAACATCCCTATAGCCGTTTTATAGTCTCCGCCGGAAACAAGGCCCATGAATTCGACAGCCCTGGGCGTGAGGTCCTGTGACTGCCCTGACACAACAGGGCTGCCTATTAGGGACAGGATGACTGAAGCAAGCATCAAAAGAGGCAAGACATTTTTTTTCACGATTTTGACTCCTTTAAAAATATTTAAAATTGAACGCATATCGAATGCAATATTTAACATGCCGCTCCTCCGGAGCTGAAAAATCTATTCCCTTTAAAAGCTATTAACATTTCGCTGCCCCGCAGCTATAATCTGATATAAAAGTCTCACTACCGATTAACCTGGACGCGACAGCGTCAAGCGGTTGGGCTGATCGCTCCATCCATAAAAGCCTTGTTATGGATGGACACGGGCCTAAAATAAAAGATCACCCAGACAATGTCACTATATTTTTACTCAGGAGGCATCCACCGGGGCGCCGACAATATCCATAATAGCCTTCAAACCCTCAGATGAGGCCTGTTTTTTAGGCTTGATGAATAATAACAAATTGGTTTATTAGAACATATCAGATAACAGAATTAGCGATCTGTAAAAAAAGGATTCCTATGGGAAATATAGATGAAAAATATCTGCGCCCAACCTCAATCCTTGACTGCGATAATAAGACGGTTAAAGAATTTGCAGAAGAGGCATCAGGCAATGCTCTTGATCCGGTTGATGTCTCAGTCAGGCTCTATTATGCTGTCCGCGACAGGATATGGTATGACCCCTACTATCCCTTTTATCTCCCGGAGCATTACCGGGCGAGCAACATCATAAAGAGCCGCCGCGGATTCTGCATACCCAAGGCGGCCCTCCTTTGCGCCCTGGGGAGGGCATGCGGGATACCGACAAGGATAGGTTTCGCAAACGTCAGAAATCACCTTGCAACAAGACAGCTCCTTGAATACATGGGGACGGACATATTCGCCTATCATGGTTTTACGGAGTTTTATCTGGAGGGAAGATGGGTAAGGGCTACGCCTGCATTCAACAGGGAATTATGCATGAGACATAATGTCGCCCCCCTTGAATTCAACGGGCGGGAGGACTCAATCTTTCATCCCTACAACAACGACAATAAACCCTTTATGGAATATGTCGAGTACCTCGGGACATACGAGGATGTGCCTGTTGACGTCATACTGGAAGGGTGGAGAAGGGTCTATGGCACAGACCATATAAAGAGCAGGATAGAAGAATTTGAGAGAGACGGGGAAAGCAGGCCTGCCCGGAATTTTTATAAAGAGGATGTCCTGGAATCCTAGGGTGATGAAACGTCTTTACGGTTTGCCGAAGGTGACAGGGCAGTAGGGAAGTGTCTTCCATCTTTTGTGTATCCAGAGCCATTGGTCCGGGTATCTTTTTATGTATGATTCAATTATCCTTGTGAAGAGGGCCGTGTTTTCTTCTATGTCGACGGTCCTGTCCCCTGTCCTTATGAGTTTAAGCTCTTCTCCTATCAGGATATGATACAGGCCGTCCTCTCCCCTTACTGCAAAGATCGGTATGACAGGGGTGTCTGTTTTCAAGGCAATAAGGGCAAGCCCTTTGTTGGTGCAGGAAGGCAGGCCTAAAAAGTCCACAAATACCCCCTGGTCCCATTTTGTATTAAGGTCGAGAAGGATGCCGACCAGCCTGTTTTGTCTGATGGCCGATATCATCCTTTTCATCCCATTTTTTTTGGGGATGACCTCCATGCCGAACCTGGTGCGGATTGTATATATCAACCTCTCTACGGTGGGGGAGTGCTGTGGGGCGGCAACCGCGCATAGACCGCCGAATTTAATGCTCAGGGCCGCGGTCATTATCTCCCAGTTGCCCAGGTGGCCGGAAAGCAGGAACACACCCTTTTCCTTTGAGATGGCGCGTGAAAGATTTTCAGCCCCTTCAAACACAACATATCTATCAATATTCCGGCTGTTGATCCTGAAGATATGTGTCAATTCAAAAAGCGTCTGTCCGAAATGTTCATACACCCTGCGGTTTAACCTGCATATCTCTGAATCCGTCATGGACCTTCCGAGGGTTTTTTTAATATTCTTGAAGGATACCTTCAACCTTGCCAGGGGCACTACGGATATTATATCGCCAAGGATTTTTCCGAAAAATCTGCCTATGGGGAGAGGGATAAAGGAAAATATTTGAAACGCTGTTCGGATGATCCAATAATTCATAAGATTCTCATTAAAACGGAGGAAATGCCAATCGGATTTAAGGGCTGGTTTATCTCAGGCCCTTGCTTATTTGTAATTATAATAATAAATAAAATAAGTTCGGGAATCAGTAATCTGTTTTAAAATATATGTCAATTGAATTAATGTTAATTTTATGAGAAGAAAATCCCTTTAACCCCGAGGCGCTCTACTGATGGAATACACTACCGGTTTTATGAAAAAATTCAACAATCCATTCTCCGCTTTAAGGCACAGGGATTTCCGATATTACTGGGGCAGCATGTGCATTTCATTGATCGGCACATGGATGCAGAATATTGCCCAGCCCTGGCTGGCCTACACCCTGACCAAATCGCCCTTTTTATTGAGCCTGGTGGGGGCACTTCAGTTCACCCCCATGCTTCTGTTCTCGCTTTTTGCCGGTGTTGTTGTAGATCGGTTTCCCAAGAGGCACCTCCTGTTCTTCACCCAGGCAGCCTCCCTTCTGATTACCCTTACCCTTGCCTTGCTGGTCTGGACCGGCTATGTCAGGTACTGGCACATACTGGTACTGGCCACGACGCTGGGGTTTGTCAACACACTGGACATGCCGACCAGACAGACCTTCATGATTGAACTGGTGGGAAAAGAAGACCTGATGAATGCCATTGCCCTGAATTCCTCGGTATTTAATATGGCCAGGGTAATAGGACCTGCGCTGGCAGGCCTCATAATGGCAACCATGGGTACGGCCTTTTGTTTTTATATCAATTCCTTCAGTTTTGCTGCGGTCATCTTCGCCCTTTTTTTCATCCATCCGGAGACGGGCCGGGAAAGGAAAGAGATAAAGGGAGGCATATGGTCGGACATCAAGGATGGACTTGGATATATCGCCCATAATGAGGTCCTTTCAAAGACCCTTCTGACGGTGGTTATTGTGGGGGTATTCGGCATGAACCTGAGCGTGCTGGTCCCTGTCTTTGCCAAAGAGATACTGGGGCAGCAGGAGACCGGGTATGGACTTCTCATGTCCTTTGTGGGAATGGGCTCCTTTGCAGGGGCCATGCTTATTGCCACCATGAGCAGATCCGGACCCCAGAAGTTTTTCCTCAACATAGTCCCCATTTTCCTTGCGGTATTGCTCATGCTGACGGGCCTGACCGATCTCTTTATAATGACAGGGCTGTCTCTGGCCGCCTCAGGCTTGTGTTTTGTCGCATTCATCTCCAGCGCTAACTCCACATTGCAGTTGAACTCGTCCGATGAATACAGGGGCCGGGTGATCAGCCTTTATACCCTTGTCTTCGGGGGATCTGTCCCTATAGGGAATCTCTACTCAGGGATAATAAGCAATCACCTGGGCCCGAGGGCCGGGTTTATAGCCTGCGGCGGCATTATCTTACTATTGCTTGGGATGCGGCATCTCTTTGGGAAAAAAAGATATTAAGGACAGTCACCACTACTCTTCAAGGTATCAATCTCCCTTTTCTATGGTTGCCTCTTTAAATTATGCCTTTGGAGATAGACACAAAATTAATGGAAATGGTATAATATCCATAAAAGCACACCTGATAAAGAAATAGCGACGGATTTTAAAGCGAGATCACCCTCCAGTAAGCGACCACCCGAGCCCCTCGCATTTCCGGATCAAATTGTCAGTCTCAGGCTGAGCATCCTGCGGGTCAAAACATAATCAACAATCAGCCTTATCGCCCTGTATAAAGCAATTGATGTCTTCAGGATATCTATCCGGCGCATCTTTTCAGATGGAAGCAGTGCTGAGTATCCTTAATACGGGAGATATAAGATCAGTGTCCATCCATAAATAAGGCTTTATGGATGGAGCGTTCAGCAATCAACAGTCATCTGGCTTAACGATTTACAGGCCTTTTGCTGAAAGCTGAATGCTGAGTGCTGACAGCGTCCATCCGAAGACATTAGTTTTCGGATGGACACAAGATTAACATCTTAATAAAGGAGGAGAATATGTTGCCGATTACAAAAATACTTTGTCCGACAGATTTCAGCGAACCTTCCTATAAGGCACTGGAGGCAGCCAATGAAATGGCAAAACATTTTAATGCCGAAATCATCCTGATCCATATTTTGTCTCCTGTACTTGTTTATCCTTCCGCCTCGCTAACACCAGGTATGACAAGGATGCCCGATATCAGTGATGTGGAGAGGGATGACATGGCATATAAATCCCTTTCCATGACACTGGAGGAAAAGGTGTCTGAAGGGATCAAGGCAAGGAGCATCATGGCAAAGGGAAATCCGGCTGAAGAAATTGTCCGCAGCGCAAAAGATGAGAAGATTGACCTGATAATCATTGGGACCCATGGATTTACCGGATGGCGTCACATGCTCCTCGGATCAGTTGCGGAAAAGGTCGTCCGTCTGGCCCACTGCCCGGTCCTTACAATACCGGCGCACAAGAACCCGACGGTCATGTAGCCTTTGACTTATTGCCTTTAAACCTTGAAGAAGATTTTTTCAGAAAGGTCCGCAAACGGAGTAGGCCCTGAAGTTTCCTGCACGGCAACCCGGATCATACCCTGACGGTATGATTCGGGTTTTTCCCTCCCAATTAATACCTTCGGCATGATTTTTGAATAAATATTTTGAGTTAAACGGGCTTATTTGTTATAATAAGTTATCTTTACCGCTCAATTAGCAGTGTTCATCCGAGAATACCACGGATTCACGCTATCGGTCCTGTTTGTCCGGGACCTTCAGTAAAAATCTATTTATGACCATAAACCATACCTAATCAAGGAGTGCATCAAAATGCCTTCCAAGGCCCTTGAAGTCAATATCGAATGCAGCAGGGTGGATGTCACCATAAGCGAGAGATATGAACCCCTTAAAGAGGTAATGTCCAAGTATCAGGGCATAATGGATGGACTTAATACCTTTCTCACCGAGATCTGTCACCCTTACAGAAACTGGACATTCATCGTCAAGGAGGCGAGGGGATATTCCCTTGACTATTTTCATCTCCTTATAGGCCATCCGAAGGGGCCTGTCTCTGCCCAGCTTTTTATCGATATCTTCCTGGAAGCCCTGAGCTCCGCACCTGATAATGATGTCAAGGCAGACGCGGTCGACAATCTCCTTCTGTTCTTGCAGAAGATCATAAACAGCTCAGGAAAGGAACTCGACAGCTTTGCCCCGGCGCTTGGGTATGGCTTTAACCGGATAAGTTGCCTCGACAGGGAGCCCTTCAGTTTTTTTGTAAAGAGCTATTACCAGCTGAACAAACTGATTAAAGGGTTCTCAGACAGGACACCGCCGGATGAGGACCTTAACCAGGCAGGTCTGCTGCTTGTGAAATATCTTAAGGCCTCCTACAGCAGCTGGCTTGAGGAAGACGATCCATTCATATGGTTTTCAAGGGAGGTGAATCACGGCGCCATTTATTCCGATAATATAAAGGAGATATTCAAACCTATCTCCCACAGTCAGCTGACGGCATATCAGGAAGAGCTTGAGCAGGCATTGAAGGACGACGGCAAGGACCTGAAGGCGCTCATGTCGGACCTTGCACACCTGCCGGGATACAGGCAGATCGCAGATGTCTACAGGGACCTCCCGAGAAAGCTCCAGAAGGCCGGGGAAGAGAACGGCTACGGCGATTACTGGAAACTGGTCTTTCTCTTCCATATCATGAACAATGCGGGCCTTTCATCCATCCATGAAGACACCCTGAGGGAGATCAACAGGATTCTCTCTTTCCTGATAGGCAGCCTGAAACCGGATGAGATGAAACCCCTGATAAAAAAGACCTTTGATATCCTGAAGGAGAGTGTCAGGCTATATCCGGGTACTGCCCTGAACTGCATGCAGAATATGGGGAAGGCCATATATAAGACAGACGAAAGCGACCTGGTAGCCTACTTCCTGGACTCCGTTATAGACCTGGGTTTTCAGACGCCCGACATGAAAGGTGTCAGCGACAAGTGGCAGGTAATGGTCAATCCTGCCCATATACAGAACATAAGGACCTGGATGGAGATAATAGAATTAAATCCCAAATGGTCCAAGAAGCTGATCTCATCCCTTATAATATATCTCTCCCTGTGCGGCGTTTATATCAAGGACACCGACCTGTTCCCGAGGGATATCACCTTTTTCCTGAACAGCGATATCGGGAATGTCTATAACCTTACCAAGCAGCTTACGCGGCTCTTTCCTGTCTTCTTTAACGACATCGGCGCCGAGGGCCGGCTCAGGGACATATCAACAAGGCTTGATGAGATCTCCCTGCGCAAGGACGCGCTGATACATTTTGTCAGGAAGCAGAGCCATGTTGAGAGCAGCAACCAGATCGTCTCCCTGATGGAGGCCACCCTGGAGTTCTGGAGGATAGGGAAAAAGGAGGGCGTTAAGCAGTTCCTGCCACAGATAGTATACTCCGATATCATGACCGAAGGAACCTATCTGGACGGTGTTCACAGGGTTGTTCAGAGGCTGTTTGAAAAAGATGGATTAGATGAGATACAGGACCTTTTAAAGATTAACGACAATCAGATAGACGATGCGGTGGAGGGGTTGACGGATTTTTCTGAAGACGACCTTGAAAGGGTCAAACTGGCCATATCCTTCTATAAGCTCCTCCACAGGAAGTACACCCTGGATTTTCTTGAGATAGATGACTACCTTTCAACGCTCCAGCAGGGGGAATTCCCCGATATCGGCGCCCTGAGAAAGGCCCTTGCCGGAACCGATACCAGGAACAAGCTTTTCAATCTCCTTTCCTACCTGGAAAGATTGAAGGAATCCATACTGTCAAGGGACAGGTTCGAGATCCAGGAGGACATCTACCATAAACGCCATTTTACCGTAGACATCCCCTCCATGTACGGGAGTTATTATGAAAAAAAATTCGACACCCTTGGGCTTACCTACAGGCTTGAAGCCCTTGCCAACACCCTTTTTGAAGAACTTGTCGCAGGCATAGACCTCGAACTTATAACAAGGGACACATTTTTCCATATCTATGATTACCTGGTGCTTTTCAACAAGGCACTCAGGCTGGACGGGCTCCTCTCCTCAGAGATAGATAAGCAGCTGGAGCTGTTAAATAATTCCCTGGGGGTGGCCGGCTTCTCATTTACCCAGTTTATCGACATATTCCGGGGCTTTTCACAGGCGGTCAGCAATATCGTGAATGACTATTTCAACGCACTCCACCAGCAGAACCTTATAAAGATATTGAGGGGCCTGCCTGACGGCGCCCTCCTTTCAAAGTACATGCCGGTGGGAGAAAAATTCGACGAGGACAAACTGATACACAGGGTTTCAGAGGTGTTTTTGAGGGAAAGGATATCCTCTTCCCTGGGCCTCCAGCAGCTTGACGTCTTTTTAAGCCGGATCATGACGACCCTCTTCCGTCAATCCGACAAGCTGCCTAAGAATGAGCTGGGGCTTCTCTTGAATTACGACCCCCAGATGGCCGTAACGTCCATATCATCCGACAATGAGAGGGGCTCAAGCCTTATTCACCTGGGCAACAAGGGCCTTAACCTGGCAAGGCTGAGCAAGTACGGTTTCCCTGTCCCGCCCGGATTCATTATAACCACAGAGGTCTTCAGGTATAGGGATGTCATCGACAATTATCCCCCCGCCTTTAAAAACCTTGAGGACCAACTGAACAGGGAGATAGCCGCCATAGAGATGATCACAGGCAAGTCCTTCGGAAACCCGAAAAACCCTTTGCTGTTTTCAGTCAGAAGCGGATCGCCCATCTCCCAGCCCGGGATGATGACTACATTCCTCAATGTAGGGATCAATGAAGAGATAGTCCATGGCATGATCGCAATGACGGGGGAGGAATGGTTCCCCTGGGACTGCTACAGGAGATTCATGCAATCCTACGGCATGGCCTTCGGTCTTGACAGGGATGACTTTGACGACATCATCGCAGGATATAAGGCGCGTCTGGGCATACCCCACAAGATAGACTTTACCGGCGAACAGATGAAGCGAATTGCACTGTCTTACAGGGACTTTGTGGTTAAAAACGGCATCAAGATCGAGGAATCGCCCTTCAGGCAGCTTTATCTGACCATGGGGAAGGTCTTTGATTCATGGAACACCTCAAAGGCAAAGACATACCGGAAGATAATGGGCATCTCCGATGACTGGGGCACGGCGGTGACTATACAGGCGATGGTCTACGGCAATCTCGGCCGGAATTCCGGCTCAGGGGTAGTCTTCACACACAGCCCGCGCGTATCGGAGGATATCATAACCCTCTGGGGGGATTATTCCATGGCCAACCAGGGAGAGGATGTGGTTTCAGGGCTGGTCAAGACACTGCCTATTTCCAACAAGCAGGCCGAGATAGAAAACAGGGAGATGGACAGGACTCTTGAAAATTCCTTTCCGGGCATATATAAGAGCATTAGAAATCTTGCAAAGGAACTCGTTTACACCAGAAACTGGAGCCCCCAGGAGATGGAGTTCACCTTTGAGAAGGACAGCGAGAAGGATCTCTATTTCCTCCAGACACGGGACATGGATATAAGGGAGAGAAAGACGCTGCTCTCCTTTGTGACAGGCCCTGAGACAAAGGAAAGGCTGCTGGGCCACGGGATAGGCGTAAGCGGAGGGGCCATGACGGGCAGGGCCGTGTTTAATCTGGCCGAGATCAAAAAATGGCGTAAAAAAGAGCCCAAGACACCGTTGATTCTCATCAGGGGCGATACCGTTCCTGATGATATTGAGGAGATATATGAGACAGACGGCCTCCTGACAGCCAGGGGAGGATCGACATCCCATGCATCGATAGTTGCCCACAGGCTGGAAAAGACATGCGTCGTGGGTTGCGGCAACCTGGTCTGCATGGAAAAAGACAGCACCTGTTCACTTGATCAGGTGCACCTGAAGGCAGGGGACTGGCTGAGCATTGACGGTCGTGAAGGTTCGATTTATTCGGGTAAATTAGAAATTCAAGAAGTCGCAAGGAGGTTATAGTCAATGGAAAATAAGATTGAACAGAGGAAGGAAAGCGGATTAAACTTGGGCATCAACGGACTGGGAAGGATCGGTAAACTCACCCTGTGGCACCATATAGGAAGAAAATTCTTTGATGAGATCGTGATCAATATGGGAAGAAAGGTGGGGAAATCGATTGAAGACCTGGCCGATTATATTGAGAATGACTCGACCTACGGGTCCCTCCAGTGGTATCTCTACGGCCATAAGGCAGGGAGCGTCATCACGGACCTTAACGAGGAAAAGGGGACCATGAAGATCGACGGTATCCCCGTGACCATCCTCCGTGACAAGAGAAACCCCAAGGAGATCGAGTGGGACAGGCACGGCGTGAAGGTAGTTGTTGACGCGACAGGACAGTTCCTTGACCCAACGGTCCCGGCGGATAATCCGAAGGGCTCCCTCAGGGGCCATTTTGACGGCGGCGCACGCAAGGTCATAGCCTCCGCACCATTCAAGATCAAGGACAAGAGCAAGCCCATGCCTGATGACGCTGTTACCACCGTCATGGGTATAAACGACAGCGATTATGACCCGAGGCGACACAACATTATCTCCGCCGCATCATGCACGACATCATGTCTTGCCCATATGATGAAGCCGCTGATCGATCACTTCGGGCCGAAGAATATACTGACCGCCTCGATGGCCACGGTTCACGCTGCAACCAGTTCTCAGGAGGTGCTGGACAAGCCCCCCAAGGCGGATGCAACCGATCTCAGAAAGACGAGGAGCATACTCAACAACATCATACTGACCTCTACAGGCGCCGCGAGCACACTGGGTCTTGTTATACCGGAGATGAAGCAGATCGGATTCATAGCAGAGTCTGTCCGCGTGCCCACGACAACAGGCTCCCTGATAATCCTTGTAGTCAATCTACAGGAGGAGCTGTCAGGCGAGACGATCCGGAGGGATACCATAAACGGGATATACAGGGATGCGGCAAAGAGGGACCCGCGCGGTTATCTTATGTATACGGATAAGCAGAAGGTCTCAGCTGACATAATCGGGACGCCAAGGGCAGCGGCCATAATAGAGGGTCATGAGACCCATACAAGGACTGCCAACGTATCCATTGATCTTAAGCGGATAAGGGGAATCAAACAGGAAATCCTGGACAAGGCGGATCAGTCCGTTGTCAGCATATCCATCACGCAGGCCGTGATCTATGGCTGGTATGACAATGAACTGGGGAGCTACGTGAATCTCCTTGGCGACAGGACGGTATCGATCGCAGAGAATCTGTAAGTATACCATCTTATAAATTTTATTGACAAATATACCATTAAGAATATATTTTGTCCTGCTAAACGGAGTTATTCTGTAACTGATGGCTCTGGTTTGGCTATATTTGTGTACTGAATCAATGTAAAAAAAGGGGGTGATTCCGATATATATTGGAATTAGTGCGGGGGAGATTTATAGAGATTTTTTTGCGCTTAAGGATACATACTATTCCTTGAAGGCCCCCGTGTGCTTCCATGCCCCTGTAAGATGTTTAGAGGTTTTTATCATGTAATATAAACCTGTTACAAATTACAACCATCCTCTGATGGCATTTAAGGCATGGAAAGGCATCTCTGTCGGGCTCGGGATGCTTTTTGTTTATTATCAGGTTTTATCCGGGTAGTATCACCCCATAATTTACATTTAATAAGAAAAGGATATATATGAAGGTTATTGTTCAGAACAATCAGATAGAGAGGGCCATCAAGGACCTTAAAAAGAAGCTTACCAAGGAGGGTTTTTTCTCTGAGGTTAAAGAGAGACGTTATTATGATAAACCCAGCGTAGCAAAAAAGAAGAAACAGGCAAAGGCTGCCAAGAGACGCAGGAAAAGGATGAGGAAATTCCCCAGGGCTATCTAATCTAAAATTTCTGAAATCTATAGCCGTCAATCTTCTTCTCAAAGGGGATGACGGCTTTTTTATCCTGCCGACCTCTGGCGTGCAATCTCTGACATGATGACCCCGCATGCGACCGAGACATTAAGGGACTCCGCGTTGCCCTTGGACGGGATGCTCACAATCTGATGGCATTTGTTGGTTATCATATGGCCCATGCCTTTATCCTCGCTGCCCATAATCAGGACAACGTCTCTTTGCCAGTCAAATCCATATATCGATTCCATGCCGGCACCGGCGGAGCCTATTATCCAGAAACCGGCCTCTGCAAGCATATCCAGCGCCCTTGAGAGATTGACGACCCTGGCGATCGGTATATTCAGATAGGTCCCTGCCGATCTTTTCATTACGCTGTGGGTGACCTGTGCCGCCCGGTCCTTCGGGAGTATGATACCGTGTGCCCCGAAGAAGACGGCTGTGCGTATCAAGGCGCCCAGATTCCCTTCATCGGTGATATGATCAACCGCTATCATGAGACCATGGCCCTTTCTATCCCTTGATAGATCGATAAGGTCTTCAACCTCCATATAGGTGAATTCCGCTGCCACAGCGATGATCCCCTGGTGTGCAGTATCCGGAAGGGCCTCATTCATTAGATCCGTCTTTTTACTGATTACAGGGATCTTTTTTCTCCCGGCGATCTCGATGATCTCCCTTGCCCTTCCCGGGTCTCTCCCCTCACTGATCCATATCTCATGCACCCTTATCCTGTCTGAGTTGAGTGCCTCTTTCACGCTGTGAAGCCCGGGAATCAGGTGTGGTCTTTTTCTCTGGTCTCTTTCTTGATGGTGTCTCATTGGGTTGTATCTCTTAAACCTTTTGCCCTGGGCCGGTCAGTGTTTAACATTCAAGGGATGAATCTGCTTGTCCTGATATTCCAGGTTTTTGATATTCATATCCTGAGCATTTCTTTCACCATCGGGAGCATCCGCGAGTTTCTGCAACGGTTGGAGAGTATAACTGCCTCCGTCTGGCTGACTGCCGTTCCAAGGTCATCATTGATGATCAGATAATCATACCACTCACAGCTTTTAAGGTCGTCAATCGCCCTCTTAAGCCTGTTATCTATTACATCAGGGGCATCAGTGGCCCTTGACCTCAACCTCTGCTCAAGGGTATCAATGGTCGGGGGCAGGATGTATATGAGGATGCTGTCCTGAAAGACCGAGCGGATATTCTTTGCGCCCTGGCTGTCTATATCAAGTATCACATCAAGCCCCTTTTCGGTCTGGGACCGGAGACCATCCACCGAGGTGCCATAAAGATGTCCGTATACCGTCGCCCACTCGACAAATGCGCCGTCACCAATCATCTTTTGAAATGTCTCTTTACTTACAAAGTAATAGTCGACACCGTCCTTCTCATTATTCCTGGCCGGACGGCTGGTATGTGATATGGAATATCCCAGTCCCGTCATCCGTGCCCTCACCTCTTTAATGACAGAGGATTTTCCCGCCCCGGAAGGGCCTGAGAATACAAAGATATTACCCTTCATCATTGTCATCCTTGATCTCGTCTTTTGTCAGGGTTATATCAGGGCTGAATCTCTGGGCAATGGTCTCGGATTGAATGGCCGAAAGTATGACATGATTGCTGTCCGTTATTATTATGGACCTTGTTTTTCTGCCCTGGGTAGCATCTATGAGTCTCTTGTCCTGACGGGCCTCATCTCGCAGCCTCTTCATCGGGGCGGCGTTAGGAGATATAATGGCAACAACGCGTCTTGAAACGACCGAATTGCCGAATCCTACATTAACAAGCTTGTGGGTCATCTATAAAGCTCCTTTTATTCAACATTTTGTATCTGTTCCCTCAATTTTTCCAATTCCGCCTTGACCTCTACGGACCTTGAAGATATCAGGGAGTCGGATGCCTTTGAGGCAATGGTGTTTATCTCCCTGTTCAGTTCCTGTGTCAGGAAATCCAGTCTCCTGCCTACCGAGTCATCAGCCGTCATGTAGTTCCGGAACTGCTTCAGGTGGCTCCTTGTGCGGACGATCTCCTCGGTTATATCGCATCGTGACGCGAAGATAGCCACTTCCTGTGCCAGGCGACCTTCATCGACCTGGATATCTTCCGACAGCGCCTCAATCCTGTTCTTTAATTTTTCCTTATATTCATTTACGACAACCGGGGACCTCTCTTCAATGACCTTGAGATGCATCTCGATCAGGTCGATCCTTAAAAGAAAATCCGACTCGATAGCCTTTCCCTCCTGCGCCCGCATGACCTCAAGGGAATCAAGGGCCTGTTCCATGGCCTTTGTTATGCATGTAAGGGCCTCGCCAGGGTCGGTCTCATCCGGCTTCATGATTACCATGTCCCTGACCTGACAGAGGTAGTCAGGTCTCACCGTCTCATGTATCCCGAATTCATCGTTCATGCGTTTAAAGATATTCAGATATGACCTCAAAAGAGGGACATTAAGGTCCAGGTTGTAGTTCGTCTCTTTGTCCTTTTTACCTATCTGGAGCGTTACTTCAATCCTCCCCCTCTTTATCCTCGAAGAGATCTGGGCCTTGATCTCCTCCTCAAGTTCCTGGAGGGAGTTCGGCATCCTTATTATTATGTCCCTGTAACGGTTGTTGAGCGTCTTGACCTCAACCGAATAAAGTGTGTTGTTTAATTCATATTCACCGCGCCCGAAGGCGGTCATGCTTTTTATCAATGTGCGGTCCTCCATGGTCGAATAATTATTAGATAGTGTCCATCCGAAATCTCTTAGTTTTGGATGGAAGCTGTCAGCACTCAGCTTTCAGCAAAACCTTGCAAATCTTCAATTTAGCTGACTGCTTATCGCGGATGGCTGAACGCTCCATCCATAAAAGCCTTATTATGGATGGGAACCAGATAATAACCTGTCTGTTTAAATTATAAGTCTATTCTTTAATGCCCCAAGGTTTAACGCGCCTGCGCAAGGTCATGGATAAATTTGAAATTTCAGATTTGAAATTTAAAATCTTATTTCTTGCCCTGGCGCCTTCTTCATTCAGCTTCCTGTGGCGGCACCCCTCTGATTTGCGCCTTGTATCTGTTCCGAACCTCGTTAAGGTATTCTATAACTGAAGGGTCTCCGTAATCCCTGTAGGTCCATTCAATCGCCTTAAAGCTCTTGCCGTGAAAGATCAGGGTCAGGTCGGCATAGATCCCGTGAGAAAGATATATCCTGTGGGTATAATTCTTGCCGGTGGCAAGGACCAGGCGTTCAAGGGCGATATAGCCAGGATCGATATTTATAGCCCTCTTGCCGTCCTCTTTTAAATATTTCCTTTCAATCATATTGGTGGCCAGCTTTTTCTGAACTATATCCTCCGGGCTTATCAGGTCCCTGAAGGTGACAAAGCGCCTGTGCAGGGGCCACCCCATCTCCCTTTCATAATACCTGGTGCGGTCAAAAAAGAGCCAGGGGCTTACCCAGTCCGTCGGCCCGAAAAGCCCTTCCATCTCGTTAATCACCCTGTCAATCAGGTCCTTATCGGGTGAAAAGAGGCTGGATATCAATTTTACATCTTCGGCCTTATTGGGAATGCTCATTATCGGAACCCCGGATTATCGTCCCATTGATGGAATGGGAGAAAGATATCTTTATTTTCATGATAAAAAAATAGAAAAATTACAGAACGGGATATGGATATTTAACGGCTGTCAACGGCCTTTTTCAGTTCATCAATCCTGACAACGGAGGTCCCTACCTCTCCGACAACGATGCCGGCGGCGATATTGGCGACTATGGCCGCAGATTGACGATCCATGCCAGAGGCAAGGCCCAGACAGAAGGCGGCAATAACCGTATCGCCGGCCCCAGAGACATCAAAGACCTTTCTTGCCACGGTGGAGATATGACCCGGCTCGCGTCCGTTTTCAAACAGCGTCATGCCGTCTTTCCCCTGGGTTATCAGCACTGCCCGGCACTGGAGTTCATCCAGCATCTTTCTGCCTGCGCGAATCAGGGTTTCTTCATCCTTTATTTCAAACCTGCAGAATGCCCCCGCCTCATGGTGGTTGGGGGTGATCACGTCTATTCCCCTATAACAATCGAAATTAACCGGCTTGGGATCAACTCCGACAATGATATCCGTGCCTGATATAAGATCCAGCAGTCCTTTCATCAGGCGAGGGGTTACAACACCCTTGCCGTAATCGGCGATAATAACGGCATCTGTATCTCTTATTTCTTCTTTAAGAAAGGCAAGGATACTATCGGTTATATTATCGGCAACCGGGTGTTTTTTCTCCCGGTCGATCCGCATCATCTGCTGATTATATCCAATCACCCTGGTTTTGATGCTGGTGCAACGTCCGGTGTCTTTTATGATTCCATCTGTTTTTAATCCAAGGCCATTGATGATTTCAACAATATCCCTTCCACAGATATCATCTCCAACGACCCCGCAGATCTGGACCCTGCCCTTCAGGGATGCTATATTATGGACAACGTTGGCTGCGCCGCCCAGCCTTTTCTCATCCGACCGGATCTCGACTATCGGTACCGGCGCTTCGGGAGAAATCCTGGATACGTCGCCCCATATATATTCATCGAGGATTATATCCCCTATTACAAGCATCCTTGCCTCAGGAAACCTGTCGATATATCTCTTGAGGTCCTGTTTTTTTATATGTAAATCTATTTCCTGCATTCAAATATCTGCCGAGGTGTTATCCGATTGGGATCATGTGAAAAGAGACTGACTGACAGCCCGGGGTTCAAAGATCTATCTTTTAATTAATGCCTTGTTTCTGACTTATGACTACCGGAAATTAGCAGCGTGAATGATAATATATCCCCGCCGCAAGCGGCGGGGATCAGCTGAAAAAAATTAGCCTGCCAGGCTCTGCATGATTGTCTCCAGGGCAGGGACCTTGAAGACCATGATGAAGCAGATAACCAGGGCATAAATACAGA
>Ga0153915_10002197_pt1 | contig 17899 bp, 15 predicted proteins | sample Opewatmetagenome_2_FD_107003 | JGI IMG/M metagenome (GOLD analysis project Ga0153915, IMG submission 107003) | Freshwater wetland microbial communities from Ohio, USA - Open water 3 Core 3 Depth 3 metaG | ecosystem: Environmental > Aquatic > Freshwater > Wetlands | place: USA: Ohio, Lake Erie...
ATAACGGAAATCGACTCCGGCGCGTTCGAGCAATGTAAAGTTGCGCTGCTGTAAGCCGTAACCGCCACCATTCATCAGCAATATGTTGTCCGAGGGCATTTTGAAACCGCCGGCCGGGACCCAATCGTGACCTTTGGAGGCCAACCACTGGACAGTTTTCAACGATTCGGTGACATGAACTTCCAGCATCTCCGGATCGCTCTGGTTATTGGTAACTCGCATGATCTCGTCCCAGTGCTCAGCCTCGGTACGATGAGGCATGCGCTCGAGCAATTCATGCAGTTCCGCATCCGACATGTTCCTGACGAGTGGGCGTACGTCATCGATGCCGTTGAATACGAAACGCATATGCCCGGTCAATGCGCTATTGCCGCCGCGGTTGTTTCTGGAAGCTTTCTCCAGCATGCCGACGCGCGCTTTCTGGTCCAATGCAGCATGGGCTGCGGAACATGCCGCATTGCCCGTCCCGACGATTAATACGTCATAGTGATAAATGCTGTCCGACACTTTCCTCTCCTGTTCTTACAGCCAAACTTAGATACCATTGGTCGCCGTTTCGCCGGGTAGAGCGCTGACTCCCTTTGCAGTTATGCCGGAATTCGCTGCTCGCAGCGGATCTCACCGTATCGTAAACCTTGGCTCTGCCTCGGCACGCTCGAGTCGATCAAGAAGCCATGTTGCGGCCTTGTCGCCCATGCTTCGCGTAAGCAGCATGAACTTGCGTCGCAGGTCAGCTCGATTCAACGGGTCGCTCGGCATCCCCTTGAATCTTTCTCCTTCACGCGTAAAGTTCCGGCCATTTTTTAAATGCACGGTAATGCGCGTATGCCTGACGGGATGTGTTCCCGCGAGTATGCGCAATTCCAAGTCTCGGCATGCGGTGCGGATTGCGGGATCGGTAAGGGCCGTTGCATCAAACGACTCGGGATCGTCGGGGTCGCGGAACAACGCCAGCGCGACGCAAAACGGCACGCTGTATTGCGCCTGCATGATATCGCCCGGCTCAACAATGTTGTGATGGCTAATCAGCCTGTTGCTGCCTTCGACTATGACCTTCTCGACGTCTGTTCCATGGAACGAATGTTCCTGCATTAATTCACGCAGCGCTTGAATGGGCGTGTGTGCGTTAATGTGGCAGGCATAGCGTTTCAAGCATATTCGCAGCGTCTCCCACGTTCTGTGAAGATCCGCTGTCAGCAGCTTGGGATCACGGTCCTCGTCCCGGCAATACGCCTCCAGAAATCCGAATTTTCCCTCAAGAACGTTCTCAGGTCCCGTATATCCTGCGCTTGCAAGCCGTGCTGCAAGAATACCCGACTCGGATGCGCGTCCAAGATGTAAGCGCTTTACCATTCCACCATGCTTGGACTTGGTGAAAGCAAGCAATCCTGAAGAGAGCGAACCCGCGATCCCGAGTGCATGCCCCATCTGCTCCGCATTCAGACCGAGTACACATCCCACCGCCACTGCCGCCCCATAGGGACCGGAAAGTCCGGGGGCGTGAAATCCCAGTTTCTCGGGACTGTGACGCGAAGCCATGGCAACTCTGAACATGACCTCACAACCGGCAATGAACGCCGTGACGGCGGTCTTGCCATCGGCGCCGGCTTCTTCACATACTGCCAGCAGCGCAGGCAGCAAGGTCGCGCCCGGATGCGATCCGACTCCGGGGTCACGGACGCTATCCTGTTCAAAGGCATGCGAATGTACGCCGTTTGCCAGCGCAGCATAAGGTGCATGAACACGCGCGTCCTGCGCGCCAATAATTGAGCATGGGCCACCGCTGCCATAGCGCAGGGCATACTGCGTGACCATGTGACTCCACGGAAGTTGCGCGCCGAACGTTGCGGCACCTACCGTATCGATAATGCAGTCTTTCGCCCTTTCAACGACCGGCTGAGGAATGTCGGCATATGCGAGCTCGGACGCGAACTTTCCCAAAACCTGCGCAGCGGTCAGCATGATGCGTGTCTCGCAAATCTTGCGCTCTTCATTGGCTGGATTTTTCCAAGTTGGGGCATCCGGGTGCTCGAATGTCCGATTTGGCAGAGAAGTACTTTCTGGAGTTATCGACTGGGACCGAACTTGCGCGAGATCCACGCTCTAGTCAAAACGTATGCCCGCATCTTTGATGACCTTACCCCACTTGATCATTTCTGATTTTACGGCTTCCGCAAACTCCTGCGGCGAACCGCCGACCACGTCCGACCCCGCATTGAAGAAACGATTCTTCACTTCGGCGTCGTTGAGCGCCTTAACGATCTCCCGGTTCAATTGACTTATTATTGTCCCTGGTGTCTTGGCTGGCGCAAATACGCCGAATATTGCGACGGATTCATATCCTGGCACTCCCGACGCGGACACGGTGGGCAATCCAGGTGCCAATGCGGTCGGCTGGGCGGCAGTTACCGCGAGGGCCCTAAGCCTGCCGGCCTTGACGTGGGGTACCGCCGAACTGGCAGAAGGGAACATCAAATGAACGTGCCCGCCGATCAGATCGTTAAGTGCCGGCGCCGCGCCTTTATAGGGGATGCTTGCGATATTGACGCCCGCCATCGCCTTGAACAATTCGGCTGCAAGATGATTTGACGTACCGAGATTGCCGGCGGCGCAGTTAAGTTCTCCCGGCTTGGCTTTGGCCAGACTGATCAGATCTCTGATCGACCTTGCGGGCAACGAGGGATGCACGACAACGAGATTAGGCACCCTGTTTGTCAACGCGATCGGAGAGAAATCTCTCACCGGATCGTAAGGCGTGCTGCTTCGCATGAACGGCGAGAGCCAAAGAGCACTTCCGTTGAGGAGAAGAGTATAGCCATCGGGTTTCGCCTGCGCCGCAATCGTCGATACGGTCACGCCGCCTTCTCGACCATCCACTACCACCTGCTGACCTAGGCTGCTCGAAAGTCCATCCGCGATAAGACGTGCCGCGAAGTTGCTGCTGCCCGCGATACCGGAAACGAGCAAACGAATCGGCTTCCGCGGATACTCGCCGGCGAGGACTGAGCCTGCTCCGAGGCCCAGCAGCGCTGTTAGATATATGAGTCCTTTAATCCGTTGTGCCGACACACGCACTCCCCGGGGAACATGAAGAAAAGTGGTTCCGCGCCGTGGCAATCTGTTTATGCCGACTGCCCAATCCGTTTTCTTACAGAATGCCAGGCGATGGGTAAAGGTTTCAATTGTAGATAATCCCGTGCAGGATGAGGCGGCAGCGTTAAGCTACCTGTTATAACTCCAAGGAATATTGAATCTCCACCCCTTCCAATAGAGCAGTAATGAGGCGCATGCTGCTTGTCGTCGGCAAGAGCATTGCGGCCCAGAAAACCAGACTCACGCAGCCATTTCCTTTCGCAAGAATCGAGCCGGCCGACGATCCATCGGGAGTTTGCGATTGGCCATTCTTACACAGAATCATGTTCCCGGGTCCGCTTACGATCGTCACTTCTTGAGGTCGCCGACTCCAGCAGTGTAGTAAACTCGCGCACCGACGCTACTTCCTCAAACGACTCGATCAACCGATACAAACGTCCTACGCTTTCCGGAAGTATTACTCGTGACGCACAGCTCTCGAATTTAGACATCATCTGAGCGGCGGTGATAGGGTTGGCCGAGGTCCTGCCGATCGGCCGATCCAGTTTGGCTGAGAGTGCACTGCCGTCGTAAAGCGTCACTTTTACTTCTGCGCCAAGAAGGTTTCCGGGCGGAAACTGTCCATCCGAACAGGCCATCGCGTGTATTCGTGGCAGCAGTTCGCACACCGCTGACTCGCGATAGGCATCGCCTTCGAAATGGTCCAACACCACCTTCCCGTGCAACAAGGCGCGGGCAATACAATATTGCACGCTGAATTTTGCGTCGAGTGAGCTATCCGGGTGCGGGCGGTTAGTATGCGCAAGGCGGGTTGCGGCAGTCCACGAATCGACCCGCTTTACTTTATGCCCCTCGAAAGGCCCGTGCCGCTCAACCAAGCGGAGCGCAGCGTCGACGGCAGCGTGCGTGCTCGCGCAGCATGGGTACTGCTTGTAGCACGCGCCAGGCGCCACAATGTCGAAAGGCGCTCCCCAGCCGTCCACGATTTGACCTACATCGTAGTGACCAGGCCCGTTAAATACATTCAAGAAACCCTGACTGTGCTCCAGCGCGTCAGGATTTGCGGTGAAGCCTTTACGGGCGAGAAGCGCCGCCATTAATCCGTTGCGAGCGCATTGACCCACGTGCAAGGGCTTGGTCATGGTCCCGAAGTTGGCTTTGATGCCAGAAGCAAGGGAAGTGCTCAGCGCGAGCGCCGTCTCGGTCTCCGTCACCGATAGCTGGAGCAGTCGCGCACAGGCGGCCGCCACACCGAATACGCCGAGCGTAGAACTTGGGTGCCATCCCTTCTCGTAGTGGTACAAGTTGACGCCCTTTCCGATCCGTGCCCCGGCTTCGAATCCAACCACGTGCGCGAGCAGGACTTCCTTGCCATTCGCACCAAATTCTTCGCCTGCGGCAAGCAATGCAGGAATGATCGTCGCGGAAGCGTGCCCAAACATCGTGTTCGTGGCATTATCGAAGTCCAGGGCATGGGCGGAGGTGGCGTTTACCAGTGCGGCGTCCAGGCAACGTGTCCGCTTCCGGGTTCCGAAAATCAGACTGGGACCATCGCTCCCACTCAGGTCCAGCGTCTTTCCAACTATTAGAGGTGCGTCCTCAACGGAACCTGCAAGGGCGACTCCTATGGTGTCGAGCACTCCGATGCAGGACCACCGCACAGCTTCAGACGGGAGATCTTTGTAGTCGGATCCAACGATGCGTTCCGCCAGTTTTCGTGCCACGCTCATCCAAGCACCTGTCACACTGATCGGGACCGGGAACCATCTAAAAGGCGGGCATGCTTCTTACGGAGCGTTGACAGCTGTACGCCCAACTACTCAGCTTATGCCTGCCAGTCAGGTCATGCCATCACGAACGCCGGGGGAATTACGGCGACGTTTGCCAATTTTTCCAGATTCCACAAGCAGTCCAGTATTGAGCGCACTTGCTTCGCACCCAGGACATCCTCGGTGAGGCCCCGGAACTTTCTCTCGACCTGGGCATCACTCTTAGGTTTCGATAGGTCGTCTTCGTCTCCTCCAGACTCGCCTACCAACCGCTCGCCACCGGCGGTCAGGACAGTGACGCGCGTACGGTGCTCCACGGGTAAGCGAACGTAGGCCTTACTAAACTCGTCGTTGGCGACCACCTCGACCTTTTGAATCAATCCACGCAATTCTGGATTCCAGAGGTGCGCGTCGTCAAACGAGCGGGGCGTTACCGTCCCATCAATCAAAGTCACCGCGACAACGTAAGGAATGCTGTGATCGGCGGTCTCCCGTGAATCCGGGTTCCAGCGATGTTCGCCAGAACCGACGCGCTCTTTAGCTTTCCCGTACACCTCAACCGTAACTCGCTCCACCTCTTTGACGTTCTTGAGCGGCGCCACTTTCTCCGCTGCCAGGATAGACGATATCGTCGTTCCACAAGAGGCGCGATGTTTTATGAGCGAATGCACGATTTTGTAGGGTGTGCCGTTTCCACCCATGGTGTCGAGAGACAGCGGCTCACGAGCCACATGTCCGCACCAGCCCGCCTTGCCATCGAATGGCAGGTGCGGGCCCTCCATCCCGGCCTGCGCCAGCATGGCGGCAAAGACTCCTGCGCGTCCCGCATGGCCAGACGCCACCGCCTTATACATGGAGTAATGATCCGCTCTTACTTGCCTCAAGATCACGTTGGGTACGGCCGCCATCGAAATGCAATGCGAAAGCTGGGCAGGCGAAAGCCCCATCATCTTGCCCGCAGCGACTGCAGTGCCCAGACAGCACAGGTTGGTATGATCGAAACCCATGTCTTTGTTGTGAAAGACGTCGGAGAAACGCTGATAGACCTCGTAGCCGAGGACAACGCCTGTGATAAATTGTCGCCCACTTACCTGCGCGTGCTCTGCCGCAGCGAAAATCGGCGTCAATACGTCGCTGGGATGACCGCCAAACGCTCCGGGCCAGTGGTAAATATCATTCAATTCCACATAGCGCGCCGTCGTCCCGTTCACGAATGCGGCCATATCCGGATTCGTTTTCATACGGGTCCCAATAACCGTAGCGCCATCTGGATTGGGCATACGATTCGCAACGTTGCGTGCAATACGACAAGGCTCCGCAAAAAACCCCCCTATCAAGGCCCCAAGCGTATCGATCACGCGTACTTTTGCAGCGTGAGCCACTTCCGTCGGAAGGTCTTCGTATTTCAGGCCACAGGCGTAGTCGGCAAGACGCTGCTGGATACGATCCGTCGCTCTTTGTGTCGCTTGTTCCGTGGGTTTATTCATGTTTCTCTTCCGGATTTTTCTTGTAGGTTCAATGCCGTATGTCTTCGACACGAGGCTTTGGTCCACCTCGCATTTGGCTGCGAAACATGCTGGAGCCACTTCTACATTGCGCTCAGGCCGTCGCGCAATCCACGCGTCGCTTCGAAATGCTGCGGTTCATGGCATTGGTTCTAAAACCAGGATGGCAAGACAGGTTTTCCGTTCATTCGTGTATGCCGCGGTCCTGTATCAGTCGTCCCCATTTGATCATTTCTGATTTCATCGTCGTCGCGAGTTCCTCGGAAGAACTGCCCACGGCCTCCACGCCGGACACGAAGAGCCGCCGTTTTACTTCGGGATTGTTAAGTGCACGCACAAACTCGCGGTTCAGCAGACTAATGATGCTCTTGGGGGTCCCCGCAGGAGCAAATATTCCCAAAATCGAGGAGGATTTGTAACCCGGCAATCCGGCGGATGTCACTGTCGGCAAACCGGGAGCCAGAGCAGATGGTTGCAGGCTTGTCACCGCCAAAGCCCGCAATCTGCCCGACTTTACATAAGGTACCGCCGAACTTGCCGATGGAAATATCAAGTCGAACTCGCCACTCAACAACGCGACCAGTGCCGACGCTGCGCCCTTATAGGGAATCCGCACCAAGTTGACTCCAGCCATAGCTTTGAATAATTCAGCCGCGAGATGAGAAGTCGAGCCCGTGGATCCAGAACCGTAATTGAGCTGTCCGGGCCTGGCCTTGGCCAAAGCGATCAATTCCTTGGTCGACCTGGCGGGTACGGAGGGATGCACCACCAGAACGTTAGGCGCCTCCGTAGCTAATGTGATCGCCGAGAAATCCTTGACCGGATCATAGGGTAGATTAGCCCGCAGAAGCGGCAAAACCCATAATGGGCTTCCATAGAAAAGCAGCGTGTATCCATCACGCGGCGCTTTGGCCACGATATCGATAGCAATCACGCCTCCTCCCCGATTGTCCACCAGCACTTGTTGTCCGAGTCTACTTGAAAGTTCCGGCGCGATGAGACGTGCAGTGAAATCGTTGCCGCTCCCCGCCGCTGCTGTAACAATGCGCACAGGTTTGGTCGGGTACTCCTGGCCAGAAGCTATTACTGTTCCCAAAGCCAGAAGCATCGAGATAAACACAGAGATAACGAATCGTTGCGTCAACGCTACTCCTCTTTCGGAATAATTCTTCTAATGCAAGACAGGGAAACAGCAGACTCCAAGCTGCAAAGACACGTTATCCCGATCCCGCTGTGCCGGCCAGCATCACGCCACGCTCGATGCGCGCGTCGAATCGTTGACGCCGATACAAGCGTTTCCTTCTGCAAGAATACAGGGACTTGGCGAACTGGCTGGATGTCTCCATCATAGAAAACCCCTTGCCAGGTAGGGCTTCGCGATTACACTAGCTGTTATAACAGTTGGGAATACAAACCGTACCAAGCCCACGCCCCCAATTGCCGCAGTCAGTCGGAAGTCAGAGATGATCGTGACCAGGAGACGGCAAATCTATTTACCGGCATGCCTTCCAGTCTACACTGATCTCCCAAGTACCCGGTAATGCCCGTCTGCTGCTTCGCCGGCAATCGCCGAGAATGACGCCGCTCGGCCGGTTTCCGACGATAAGCTGCTGTTTTGAATAGCCGACCGCGCTGGCAAACACCACGTGCCGACGCGTGGCGCCGGTAGCCGCTGCTCATCGCAGCAGCATTTCGATTTCGTCCGCGCCCAGGCCCAGTTCCGTGGCTATCTGGAGCGTGTGTTCGCCGAGCGCAGGCGCGCGCCGATGCACTGTCGTCTGCAGCCTGTCGAATCGAGCAGGGAAGCGCGTGACCTTGCGCGTGTTCCCGTCGCTTTCGACTTCGCGTACGACACCAAGCGTCTGCGTCTGGGCATGCTCGAGCGTCTGATCGAGACGGTAATACACTGATGCGTTTCCACGATGCTCCCGGATGAGATCCACGAGCTTCTCCGCGGAATAAGCGGCAAACGCCTCCTCGTACGTCGCGCGCATTTCGTGCACGTGCGCACCATGTCCAGTGGTCGACCGTCCGGTCTTATCGCAACGCGGATCGTCGATCAGCCTTTCCAGCCCGATCGCCCTCACGAAGTCTGCCCATCCCGCTCGTCCCGTCGGACCGACGGACCCGCCGAACGCCATGAAGATGCGCCCGTCCCGTGCACCCCAGCCGAGTTCCGGCGGGTGATTTGCGCCGCCGACGCGCGGCCCCTTGTATTCGTCCGGGTTGGACTGCGCTGCAAGATGGATGCTTTTCATCGCCAGCAGCGAATTGACGAGCGATAGATCGACGCGTTGGCCCCGGTTTGTCTTCGCGCGCGAATAAAGCGCCGCCAGTGCCGCCTGCACCGCAAACGTGCCGGTGCCGACCGACGCGACGTCGGCGCCGAGGCGCCGCGCGGGCTGGCCGAGCGCGCCGAGGTAACGCGTGTAGCCCGCCATGGCCTGCGCGGTCAGCTCGGAGCCTTGGCGACCGCGCAGCGGACCCCGCCGGCCCCACGGGCTCAGCGAAATTACGATCAGAGAGGATTCGCCGCGCTCGCTTGCGGCAACCACCGCATCCAGCCCGAGCTCCGCGAGCTGCCTGTCGGAGCGGTCGCTAATCAGTATGTCGGCCCGCTCAACGAGCATCTGCAATCCGCGAATGCCCGCTGCGGTTTGCCTCGGGGCGAATGATCGCTTGCCGCGATTGAGCGCGATGAACGCAGCGGCATCCGTGTCCCCGTCGGCGGCAGGAAACGCACCACGCATGTAGTCGCCGTTCGCCAGTTCCACCTTGACGACGTCGGCACCAAGTTCGCCCAGCCGCAGTGCGGCGAGCGGCCCGGCCACGCCTTCCGCCAACTCGATGACTTTCAGTCCTTTAAGCATCGGTGGCGTCTCCCCGCTTACTTTCGGCAACGGCTTCGTCCTCCGTGCCGAGGAGCGCGCTGGTGTGCTCGCCGGGAACGGGCGCGGAGGTAACGGCGCACGGCGTGCGACTAAAATGCCATGGCGTGCCGCCAACCACAACCTCTCCCCATGGTGTATCAATGGGGGCAATCATCCCGTTTTCGACGACCTGCTGGTGATGACGGAACATCTCGAAGTTGTGCGCGAGGCCGCAAGCCACATCGTTCCTGCCAAACGCGCGCAGCCACCAGATCGCCGGTTTCTTCGCGATGACGGGCTCGACCACACGGTCCAGCTCGGCGCGGTTTTGCACCCGCGAGCGATTGGTGGAAAACCGCGCTTCGGTCGCAAGATCCGGCATCCCAAGTGCACGGCAGAAACCGGTCCATTCGGTTGCCCGGCAGACGGACACGAAGATCTCCTGATCCGCCGTCTGATAGGCGCGATCCGGAGCGAATGCGGCCGACTCGCTGCCTCTCGGCTTCGCGAGCTCGCCTGCACCGAGCCATTCGGCGACTCTCGTGCATTGCATTTCGAGCGCGGTCTCAAGCATCGAGACGCGCACCTCCTGGCCGCGCCCGTCTTGTTCGCGGCTGATTACGGCTGCAAGGATCGCTTCAGTAGCAACTGCCGCCGTCGATAGATCGACGAATCCCGTGAATCGGAAGGCGTCGAGTGATTCTCCATGCGCGCCGTTCAGCCGAGCGAACCCCGAGAAAGCCTGCATGATCGGATCGGAGCAACCCGCGAAGCGCAAGGGGCCGGTTTCCCCGAAACCGGAAATCGAGCAATAGATGAGCCGCGGATTCACCTCGCGCAGGTACCCGTATCCAAGGCCCAGCCGGTCCATTACTCCCACCCGGAAGTTTTGCACGAGAATGTCGGCATCACGCGCGAGCGTCACGGCGTGCTTGCGCGCCGCCTCGGTCTTCAGGTCGAGCGTGACGTCCTTCTTATTCACGTTCATCGCGATGAAGTTGGTGCCCATCCCGTTCTGCGTCGGCAACGCCCATCGCGTTCCGTCGCCCGCCGGCGGCTCCACCTTGATCACGTCGGCCCCCAGCATGCCAAGCAAGGCCCCGGTCCACGGGCCAGCCGCCATGATGCTCAAGTCCACTACTCTGAGGCCGGACAGCGGCCCCGGGTGCTCCTGCCTTGACCCAAGTTCCCGGTTGACGGATGCCATGATCTCAGCGCTCCCCGGCGGGCCGGAACTGCAGCAGCTTGAGCGTCCGTTGCGTGAGCGCTTCCCAATACGGCGGCTCTTCGGAGTAGATAACGGGCGCGGATCGCACACTCGTTTCGTCAATTCGTTGCATCGATGATTTCACGTCTTCACCGCCGGAAAATGATGGATTCGCCAAGAAAGCAGGCGTATTGCACGACATCCGCGTTTTTTACCTGCCTTTCGCCGCACTCTCCTCTTGCCTGCCTTACTGCTTCGATCAGCAGGTTCCACCCGGACAGATGTCCTTCAGAGAGGAGGCCTCCGGACGTGTTGGTCGGCAGCTCGCCGCCAATCTCGATTCGACCGTTTTTCACGAACTCACGCGCCTCACCGGGGCCGCAGAAGCCGAAGCGCTCGAGCGCAAACAAAACAAGAGGCGAGAACGCATCGTACGTAATGAGCACGTCCACGTCCTTTTGCGTGACGCCCGCCATCTGGTAGGCGTACAGATCCTCGGGCGCCGGCTGGTAGCGATAGACCTTCTGCTGGGCAACGCCCAGGCCGGGCAAGGCAAGGTTGTGGTACTCAGGCCCAGCGTGCACGCCCTGCATGCCCGAGATATACACCGGTGTCTTCCTGCAGTCCTTCGCACGCTCGGCGGAAGTGACGATGATGCACGAGCCTCCGTCATTGATCTGGCAGCAGTCGAGCAGCCTCAACGGTTCTACGATCCATGGAGACTTGCGATAGCCGTCCAGCGTCAGAGGATCGCGGCGCACCGCAATCGGGTTCATCTGCGCATGTTTGCGGAACGCAACGCAGATGGGACCGAGGTCGTCGTTACCGCCCCCGTACAGGTGAAAATAACGGCGGGCGGAGATCGCAGCACCGAACGCAGGACGCACTGCGCCGTACGCGGAGCTTTCCCCGTGCGGACCCAAGCCCTGGCGCCACATTTCCACGTCGGTCGGTTGCCCGAAGGCCTTGCCGCGCTTGCCGCTCACCACCGCCACGGCTTTCGCCATGCCCATCGCGACGACCATCGCGGCAAACTGCAACGTCGGCGATATGAAGCGGCCGTGCGTCCAGCCTTGGTGTGCGTAGCGCACGTTCAGCCCGGCCGCCTCAAGAAACCGGTCGTAATCTGCCCCAAAAGAAAGCGTAATCAGCCCATCGATGTCTTCTCGCTTCAAACCGGAATCGTCGAGCGCAAGCTTGAACGCTTCCAGGGCGAGTGACAGCGGCGTTCGCTCGGGAAACTTGCCGAGAGTGAGCGCCACGCCGCAAATGGCGGTTTTGTCGCGGAACGTGCGTGCAATGTCAGTCATCTTGGCTCCTTCCGCGGCGGCCCGACGATCGCTTCATGAGACCGCTCCGCGTATATCATTCAACAGTGGTTTTGCGAAATTCTCGAGCATATTGTCCGCCCCCTGCATGAGGCAGATCCGGACCCCGTGCTCACCCATGCGCTTCACGCGCGCGGCCATTCGCTCGTGCGTAGTGTAGTCGTATCCCATGTTCGCAGCCACGGCAATGCTCCGGGTACCGGCTTTTTCCACGACCGAGTCGAGGGCTCTCCAGACTTCAGGATGCTCATATTGAAACGGGTGGCCGAGTGCCTTGCTGAGATCGGTCATCGCCAGCATCACGATACGGATGCCGTCGATCGTGAGGATGTCGTCGATTTCCTGGATGGCGGTCTCGGCTTCAATGTGAGGAACGAATACGGCCACATCGGCGCCTTTTTTGTTCATAGCGGCGAATGTCTCGTTCGAGTTGGGATATTCGCCGGTACCGGAGCGGTGCCAGTCCTTCGCCACTTGCGCGCATGCCCGCGCCTGCTCAGCCGACGCGATCGATGCCCCCACGATCTCGATGCCAAGGCTGAAGGCGCGAGCGACGTCCACGGTGACCTGCAATTCGTCCTTCCCGCCAAGCCATGGATTCGCGGGCACCCGTAGCCACGTGGTAAGGCCGACCGCCTGCGCCGCGCGGTGTATATGATCGAGCTCGCGCCAGTCCATGGCCGAGAACATCATGTCGGGGCGGACGAAGTCGAAACCGGCGCGCGCAAGGGTAGGCACCCAGCTTGGCCCGCCCTTGAGCCACACGCCAAGCGCCATCTGGCGCGATCCAAGCCTTTCAAACAGTCTGCTCATCGTTTCACCCCCTATGTCGTCGCCGATCCGTCGGTCACTCAGTCCGTCTGAAGTTTGAGGTCCGAAGTGACCCTGGCCCACTTCCTGATATCGTTTCTCATCACGGCGGCGAACGCTTCTGGCGTGCTTCCGATCACTTCCGCGCCCTGCGAAGCAAGTTTCTCCTTCACGTCGCCTTTCCTGAGTATCGCCACGATCTCACGGTTGAGCCTCGCGACGATTTCTGGCGGTGTCCGCGCGGGGACGAGAACGCCGTACCAGGCGTCCGCTTGGTAGCCGGGCAGTCCAGAAGCGGAAACCGTCGGAACCTGCGGATAAAGCGGGCTCCGCCCCGGGGACGTGATCGCCAGCACCTTCAGTCTGCCGGACATCACGTGTGGCCGAGAATTGATCGTGTTGCTGATCATGAGCTGCACTTGGCCACCGACCAGATCGATCAGCGCGGCCGAACCGCTCTTGTACGGCACATGAACCATATTGATCCTTGCCATCGAGAGCAGCAGCTCGAAGGCCAGGTGGGTCCCCGATCCACTGCCCGCCGAAGCGAAATAGAGCTCTCCGGGACGTCGCTTTGCCAGCGCTATGAGCTCGCTGATCGACTTCACGGGAACGCTGGGATGGGCCACCACGAGATACGGCAGGGTCGCGGCCAGAGATACCGTCGCGAAATCGTTCACCGGATCGTACCGAAGCGTCTTGTGGATACCGGCGTTGATGGCGTGACTGTTCGTCTCCATCAGTATCGTATAACCGTCCGCCGGCGCCTTGGCCGTCAGTTCCGACGCCAGCATTGTTCCCGCCCCGGGCCTGTTGTCCATAACCATCGACTGCTCGAGGAGCACGCTCATCTGCTGTCCCACTACACGCGCAATCGTGTCGACGCCCCCACCCGGCCCGGCCGGGATGATCATGCGGATCGGCCGCGACGGGTAGACTGCGCGATTGCGGCATCGGCCACTGCCGCGAGCGCCAGTACGCATGCGAGGAACTTGAATCGCATCGCTGCGTCGCTCATGTGCGAACTAAGCGGCCTTGGCAGGTTTGCGTTCGCGCGATGCATCGATCACGACACGCATGGCATCGCCGTGTGCGACGAACTGTGTTCCGAATTCGGCGGAACGCCGCTTTACCAGATCGACTACGTCGCGGCCCTGGTCGAGGCCGAGCGCATGGGGATTCAGATCTTGGTCACAGCGCGCGGGCATGAATTCAACCGCTTGCAGGCGGCCATCGCGGATGCGACAGCGAAGGACCATTGTTTCCAGCTCGTGGCCCTTGTCGGGGTTGTGACGGGCGAATGTGAAATTCCCGAGAGAATAGCAAATGGCGCAACCCCGGTAGACCTCGATAGCCTGGACCACATGCGGATGGTGTCCAAACACAAGATCAGCGCCTGCGTCTATCGCGTGGTGGCCCACCTCCACCTGGTACTCCGTGAGTTTGCGGTAGCCGGCCGAAACGCCCCAGTGGAACGTGCAGATTACCACGTCCGCTTGTTTGCGCGCCTCGGCGATGTCGGCAGCAAGTTGCGCCTTGTCGGCACTCACCGCCCAGGTATGGATGATCGGGGGTGCGCCCGGCGTTTCGAAGTAGCGCGTCGGGGCCTCGTACGAAGTACGTGCGCCGATGACGGCAAGCCCCGGCGATTCGGGTCCCGCCGCCCACCCTTCCAGGAAAACCGACGTATAGCCGAGTAGAGCAAGCCTGACACCTTCGCGTTCGACTATCGCCGGGGCATGGGCTTCGGCAAAGTTCCGACCCCCTCCGGTGTGTCTGACGCCGGCGCGGTCCAAATTGGAAAGTGTCTCCAGCAGCGCCTCCGGCCCGAAATCCATTATGTGGTTGTTCGCGACAGTCATCGCGTGAAATCCGGCAGTCTCGATTGCTGCCATTTGTCTGGCGTCCGATTTCCAGGCCACCGCGCCAGGCTTATTGCGCGCAGTGCCACCGTCAGCGACGGATCCCTCGAGATTGCCCAGCAGGAAATCCGGCGACCGGAGCAGATCCTTCACGTATTGGAACACGCTGGGGGGATCGTCGCGGCGAACGAAAACGTCTCCAACGATAAGCGCGGTTAACTCGCGATTCTTCGACATGCGGTTACTCCTTTCCGTTATTTTTCACGAAGACCTTTGGCCTTAATAAGCTCGTCCCACCGTGTGATCTCTGACCGCAGCTTGGCCGCGAATTCGGTTGGCGTGTTCGCCACGACCTCCGATCCTTGCGCCATGATCAGCTTCTTCATCTCGGCCGTGGTGAGCACGGCTACGAGGTCATGATTCAGACGCTCGATGATTTTCGCCGGCGTTGCCGCCGGCACCATTACACCGAGTGGAGTATCCGCTTCGTAGCCCGGCAAGCCGGACGACGCGATCGTCGGCAATCCAGGCACAAGTGCGGATGGCTTTGCGCTGGCGACTGCCAAGGCGCGCACCTTGCCGGTCTTCATATACTGCAGAACCGAGCTCGCGGACGGGAACAGGACCTGAACATGCCCACCCAGCAGCGCAAGCAGCGCAGGGCCGACGCCTCGATACGGTATGCGCACGATATTCACCTTCGCCATCGCGTTGAACAACTCGGCTGCAAGATGCGATGAGGAACCGGAAGAACCGGAACCGTAGTTGAGTTCCCCGGGCCTCGCTTTCGCCAGAACCAAGAGTTCCTTGACCGAATGCACGGGTAACGACGGATGCACCACGAGAATATTCGGGGCGTTCACCGCGAGGGTAACCGGCGCAAAGTCCCGCAGCGGATCCCAAGGCACGTTGTTGCGCATCAACGGAGAAACCCAAAGCGGCGTGCTGTAGAAGAGCACAGTATAGCCGTCGGGGGCTGCTTTGGCCGCGATTTCGGGCGCAAGAATTCCACGATTGTCGACGATGGCCCGGTAACGGAAGGTCTCCAGCAGCCGCTCGGAGACGATCCGGGCCACGATATCGCTTCCGCTTCCGGGCTGCGAGGTCAGGATGCGGATTGGCCGCGCCCCCGGGAAATCTTGCCCGAAGGCACTGCCGGCCAAAATGACCAGCAGGAATAGCATGACGCTTGCGCAAACTGGTCTCATCTGCATATTGTCCTCCTCGAACATGGTCTTCTGATCGGAGCTGTTGCGTCAGATCACGGGCAGATACGTAAACATGTGAACTGGCGTGCGTTTGATCCACCTCCGTGTTGCCGACAGGCACACCACCTGCGCAAGCTGCCGGGCTGAAAGACGCGCGCGGCCCAGCCTTCGCTGCGCCACCGCATGTCGCCAAGGTGCGATCGCACTTCCTTTTTTTCTGGCTCCTGCTTCCGTCGCGTTGGAAGATCTGTGGCAGGTCGGCGTTGGAGCGTCTGTTTGCACGGTAACAGCCATCCCTAAAGTGCCGGTCCGCCGAAGGGTTTTGCCGGGCAGCGCTTGCAGCGGCGCATTCATCGCAGTTTCTGGATCAATACTCGGGCCTGATACGCGCTTTCGACACGAGACTCGCAAGTTTCTCGAACTCCGTCTTTCGGAACGCCGTGAATTCCTCCGGGGTGCTGCCAATCGGATCGGCGCCCATCGCAACCAGCCTGTCTCTCACGTCCGGCGCTTTCATGATTCTGCCGATCTCGACACTGAGCTTCGAGATGATGGCACGAGGGGTACCGGCGGGGGCCAAAATGCCCTGCCAGCCGGTCAATTCATAGCCTGGTACGAATTCCGCTATCGCCGGCACGCCCGGCAAGGCAGGCGAACGTTTCGCGCTCGTGACAGCCAGTGCACGGGTACGGCCCGACTTGAGCATCGACAGGGCTGTTGTAATGACGGAAAAAGCCATGTGCACACGGCCGGCCTCGAGGTCGGGCACCGCGAGTCCGCCGCTCTTGTAGTTGACATTGACGATGTCGACACCGGCCATCACCTTAAACAGCTCGCCTGCAATATGCAACGAGGTGCTGTACGAAGAGGCGTAATTGAGCATGCCCGGCCTCGCTTTTGCCAAGGCGATGAGCTCCGGAACAGACCTGACGTTCAGCGATTTGTGAATCATCAGTATGTTGGGCACCGACACGGCAAGCGAAACTGGAGTGAAGGCCCGCATGGGGTCGTAGGACAGCCGCTTGTTCAACGTGGGCGTAACCACATGGGCAAGCGATACAAGCAAGATCGTATAGCCGTCGGGGGTCGCTCTCGCAGCAATTTCCTCTCCGATGGCGCCGCCCGCGCCCCCGCGATTGTCGATGATGAACGGCTTTCCAAACGCGTCGGCGAGCTTCTGGCCGATCAGCCGAGCCATGAGATCGGCATTTCCGCCAGCCGGAAAAACCACGATAAAACGCACCGGCCGTACCGGATAGGTCTCGGCGTATACGGGCGCCCCGGAGATCAACAATCCGGCCGCAAACGCTATCCACTGTCGCAGCATTGTTCGCCTCTTCAAATTCATCTGCGGTCAGGTCCCAAGGGCAATGCACGATGGGCGAGAGGGGTTCGCGACATGACTGGGCCTGTCGAACGTATCTGCCCTATCTGGCGAGTCCCAGATCGGACAGGACCACCTTCAGTTCATCGTACCGCTTTTCGATCGCCTTCCTGGCGTCGTTGCTATCCGAGTAGAGGTTTTCCACGAGCCTTCCGTCGAGTTCGCGCTTCCATTCGTCAAGCTTCACCAGTCGGCCGAAAACCTGATCCCAGTAACGCAGTTGACCGGCCGTCATCCCTTTGGGGCCCACGACGATCCGCACATTCTGAGCTACCCCGGAAACGCCAAATTCCGCCCATGTCGGGGCCTCAGGAAACGGTGCGAGTCGCTGTTCCGATCCCACGGCAAGTACCCTGACCCGGCCAACTCTGTGATGTGCGATAACGGTGGCCGCGGATGTCGCGATCGCATCCACGTGGCCACCCAGCAGGGCCGTGAGAATTTCTCCCGAAGCGTTGAACACGACCATCTTGAGGCTCCTCACGTTGCCGCCGAGCGCCTTGACTACCATGCCGGTCGCGATATGCTGGTTGTTGCCCAGGGAATTCGCAATCGCTATGCTGAGCGACGAAGGGTCCGTCCGCAGCATATCCGCCAGTTGCCGGGCGCTGCGGATGCGCGAATCTGCGTTGACCGCAAACACGACCGATTCGCTGCCGAGCTGTGCGACCGGAGTAACGTCGCGGGGACCGATCCCCGCGCGGCCCGTGGTGTAATTGGTGATCAGCGTCGGGCCCGTTACCATAAGGTAATGACCGTCCCCTGGATGCTGATTGAGGTACACCAATCCAATCGTTCCTCCACCGCCCGGCTTGTTGACTACCACCACGGCAGCATCCACGAGCTTTTTCTCCCGCATGAAC